>Ga0209196_1003238_pt1 | contig 9955 bp, 8 predicted proteins | sample COGITO_mtgs_1105_5_FD_184801 | JGI IMG/M metagenome (GOLD analysis project Ga0209196, IMG submission 184801) | Pelagic marine microbial communities from North Sea - COGITO_mtgs_110509 (SPAdes) (version 2) | ecosystem: Environmental > Aquatic > Marine > Epipelagic ... | reverse complement strand
TTACTCTGGGACGGCCTTAAAGATTCGCGAATGGTCTTCCGCTGGTTATTTTTTGGCATCGTACTGGCCACCGCCATCCGAGCTTTTATCCCCCTCGACACCTATCAGGCATTATTTGGCCCGACGGTAGCAGGACTGTTCTTAACTCTCCTGGCCGCAACCATTATTGAAGTCTGCTCGGAAGGCTCGACACCCATTGCCGCGGATATCCTCACCCGCGCGGCTGCACCCGGCAATGGTTTTACCTTCCTGATGGCTGGAATTGCCACCGACTACACCGAGGTGATGGTGATTAGAGATACCACCAGGTCATGGAAGATTGCGCTGTTTTTGCCTCTTATAGCCGTGCCTCAGGTGTTGTTGATTGGCTGGATGCTCAATCAGGTATAAATTTTTTCAGACTAAGGGTAGGGTTTTTCCAATTATCGGAGTCTTATAAGTACAAGTGATTAAAAGTTAGATAGATTTTTGTAGTTTATCAACTGTACTTATTTAATATTTATCCCAAGACTTTGTAGCCCCTGCTGATCTGTATCACTCCCCCTCCTTACAGCAGGGGTTTTTTTCGTCTGTAGTTTTTACCTTCCCTAAAAAACTGAATAGGGGAAACTCTAAGAAGAACAACTCACCGAAATCTGCTCTGCCCAATCTGGCGGTAAGCCGGCATATTTTTCTGCTTCTGGATGCTCATCAAAAGGACTCTGCAGCACTTTTAACAGCAGTTGCACCTCAGTGTAATCCCCTTGGTAGGCCTGCTCTATCGCTGCCTGGGCCATATAGTTTCGAAGTATATATTTGGGGTTGGTGGCCAACATTTTTTCGTGACGCTGGGCGTCAGTTGAGCTCTGTTGCGCTAGACGTTGTAGATATTTCTCTGCCCAGCCATCAAAACCTTCACGGTCTAAAAATTGATCGCGCACTGTTTGGTTGTTTTTTGAAAATGCACACAGGGACCTAAAGAAAATCGTGTGATCGACATTATTGGTTTGCATCAATTCGAGTAGTTGATTAATTAGCCGCTCATCGTCTGGCTGGTATTCTTCCAGGCCGATTTTACTGGCCATAATGGTTCTGTACTGCTTTAAAAATTCGGGTTCGTACTGTTTTAGCGCGCCGATTAATTGGTCGCTTTCCAGCAGGGAGGTCAGTGAGGTGGCCAGGGCATTTAAATTCCACAGGCCAACTGAGGGCTGGTTTTTAAATGAGTAGCGACCATTGGTATCCGAATGGTTACAAATAAAATCCGGATTGTAATTATCCAGAAATCCAAAGGGCCCATAGTCGATTGTATCGCCCAGGATCGACATATTGTCGGTGTTCATTACCCCGTGATTAAAACCCACTGACTGCCACTGGGCGATCATTTTGGCGGTTTTTAAGACGCTGTTTTCAAACATTTTCAGGTAGCGATCTTCGTCGTTTGCTGATTCTGGAAAGTGTCGCTCAATCACATAGTCGGCCAGTGCTTTTACGGATTCTGGCTGGTTGCGGTAGTGAAAGTGTTCGAAAGAGCCAAAGCGAATATGGCTTTGGGCGACGCGGCAAACCGTGGCGCCGGGTTCTACCTCTTCGCGGTAAACCTGAGTTTTACTGTCGATTAAACAGAGGGCTCTGGTGGTGGCTATCCCCAGTCCATGCATGGCTTCGGAGCAGAGATATTCTCGAATACTTGATCTGAGAACGGCGCGGCCGTCGGCAAATCGGGAGTAGGGGGTTGGCCCTGCGCCTTTAAGTTGAATATCCCAGAGGGTTGCGTCGTTGCCTGCGGGTAACTCACCCAATGTCATGGCGCGGCCATCACCCAGCTGACCTGCCCAGACACCAAATTGATGCCCGGAATAAACCAGTGCTATGGGTTTGATATTGGTGACCGGAAAGTTACCACTCATCAGTTCGAGCATTTCTGGTTGGTCTAATTCTGCCGGATCTATACCCAGCTGTTTGGCTAGCAGTCGATTACTGCTAACGATCACTGGCTCGTCGAGGTGACTTGGCATTACCGGGCTAAAGTGCATGTCGCCCTGTTCTCTAAACCTATCAAAAAATGTGTGTTGTAAGCGGTCGGTGAAAAGTGTCATTGGAGTCCGGCGTTGGCTTTACTAATGCGTCCGAGATTTTCGGCATGAAGGCTGCTGATATACAGCCATTTGTCTGTTTCCAGGGCACCTGTATTGGTGTGATATACACCCTGTGAATCTTGCAGGGATAGTAGCACTTTGCCCTGTTTATCCATAGCAAATATATGACTGTGATGTTCTGCTTCGGGGCGCATGTAAGCAGGTAGCCGCTGAATTATCTTGCGCATAAAAGCATAGTTAGAAACGGCGTCCAGTAGTGCGTTGCGCGGTGTGACTAAACCTATCCAGAATCGGCCATTTTTACCGCGAACTATATTGTCTGGAAATCCGGGTAGATTGTCGATAAGGACTTCTGACTGACCGGCTTTGTTCCCTTGCAGCCAGTATTTATGTACTCGGTAGCTGCCGGTTTCATTGATCAGTACAAAACTACTGTCCTCTGCCACAGCCACGCCATTGGCAAAGTTAAGCCCCTGGATGAGTATTTTGGTGGTTTGATCTTCTGGGTTGTAGACCAATAGTCGTCCGTGCCCACCGTGTTCCATGATGTCTAGCAGGCTGGCCGCATAGGTGCCGCCATTGGATTTGGCGCCAAATTTTGTTGTGGCATCACTGAAGTATATTTTGCCATCATCAGCTATATCCACGTCATCGGTATAGTTTATAGACTGACCATCGACCTGATTGGTGAGGGTGGTTATATTGCCATTGGGTGCGATTTGCAATAATCCGAGATAGGCGTCGGCGACGAGTAAATTATTGTTCTGATCAAAGGTCAGGCCCAGCGGACTGCCTTGGGTGTGAACCCAGTTTTTTACCGCGCCATTGATCGGGTTGTGACGAATGATCCAACCCTCTCGAGTAGAGGCATAAACTTCGCCATTTAATAAGGCTAGGCCCTCGGGTCCATGGGTGCCTTTCATTTCAATGGTTTTAATCTGACGCAATATTGTGTTTTCCTGGAAGTCGCCCACATAGCCTTGATTCACCGGTGCATTCCAATTGACAGGGTCAATGGCCACTGGCCAGAACAGCAGGTAGGCGAGGATAACCAAGATAAAGCCCAGAGATATTTTCAACATAAGCTTATGGTGCGCTTCCTATAAAGCTTAATCAACAGCGTTTTAACTTGGAGTGCTTGTGTCGCTGGGGTAAAATGCGCGGCTTAATTATATTGGCTGGCTTTAGAATTCCATGGAAGTAAATCCTCTTTATAACGCCCTCGATGATCTGCAGGCACGCACCGACGTGTTGAGGGGGTATCTTTGACTACGTTAACCGCAAAGACCGCCTTGCCGAAGTTGAGCTAGAGCTCGGCGAACCGGATGTTTGGAATGATCCAGACCGCGCCCAGGAGCTGGGTCGTGAACGCTCCTCTCTGGAAGCCGTAGTTAAAACTATTGAAGACTTAGATGCCGGTGTGTCGGATAACCGCGAATTGTTGGCGATGGCCGTTGAAGAGGATGATGCGGATACGGTTGCCGATGTTGAAACTGAAATTGCTAGTCTTGAAGCTCAGTTAGCCAAGCTTGAATTTCGTCGTATGTTCTCTGGCGAGATGGATCAAAATAATGCCTTCCTGGATATTCAGTCGGGCTCTGGTGGCACCGAGGCTCAGGATTGGGCGGAGATGCTCTTGCGTATGTATTTGCGCTGGGCTGACGATAAGGGTTTTAAGGCGGAGCTGGTTGAATGCTCAGCTGGTGATGTTGCCGGTATTAAAGGTGCCACGGTGCAGATTTCCGGTGAATATGCTTTTGGCTGGTTGCGTACCGAGATTGGTGTGCACCGTTTGGTGCGCAAGTCGCCCTTTGATTCGGGCAATCGTCGCCATACGTCTTTTTCTGCGGTCTATGTGTCTCCAGAGATCGATGACAATATTGATATTGAGATCGACCCTTCGGATGTTCGCACCGATACCTACCGCGCCTCTGGTGCCGGTGGTCAGCATGTGAACAAAACCGATTCGGCGGTGCGTTTGACTCACGAGCCCAGTGGTATTGTGGTGCAGTGTCAGAACCAGCGATCTCAGCATCAGAATCGCGATAAGTGTTGGCAGATGTTGCGGGCCCGGCTCTATGAGGCGGAGATGCAGAAGCGTGCTGATGCGGCTCAGGCGACTGAGGATACTAAGTCTGATATTGGTTGGGGCAGCCAGATTCGCTCCTACGTATTGGATGATGCGCGAATTAAGGATTTGCGTACCGGTGTTGAGACTCGCAATACGGGTGCGGTATTGGATGGTAAACTGGATCAGTTTATTGTCGCTTCGTTAAAGGCGGGATTGTAAGCGACGGCGAAGCCGTCGTCCTGAGTATAGCCGAAGGATCTCGTGCAGTAGGCTAAGTGTGAAGATATTAATTGGATGCAACCCAAGGGTAAGCATCTGTGACACGCTGTAAATACGTCCGTGTACGCTCGTGAGTGGCATCCCTGCCACTCACGGTCTCAGATGCTTACCCTTGGGTTGCATCCAAGACCGAGCGAGAATGGATTAAAAATAAATTAAATACAAAGACTAAAAATGACTGATCAACAAGACGAAAATAAGCTGATAGCTGAGCGCCGCGCCAAACTCACCGAACTGCGTGAGCAAGAGGGCACGACGTTTCCCAATGACTTCCGTCCCCAGCACAGTGCTGCGGAACTGCAGGCTGGTTTTGGTGAAGAAACCAAAGATGCGCTGGAGCAGTTGGGAAAAATTGTCTGTATCGCCGGTCGGGTTATTCGCAATCGCGGTGCGTTTATGGTGGTTCAGGACAGCTCCGGTACCATCCAGCTGTATGTCACCAAAGAGGCACGTCCCTTTGCTAAGTCTATCGACCTCGGTGATATCGTTGGTATTACCGGTGAGTTACACAAGTCGGGTAAGGGCGATCTCTATGTGCAGATGGACAACTATCAGTTGCTGACCAAAGCACTGCGTCCACTGCCGGATAAGTTTCATGGTCTGGCCGATCAGGAAATGCGCTACCGTCAGCGCTATGTTGATCTGATTGTTAATCCTGAAGTGCGCAATACCTTCCGTATTCGCTCTGCGGTTGTCGACTTTATTCGTCGCTACCTGAATGGCTCCGACTTTTTGGAAGTTGAAACGCCGATGTTGCAGGTGATTCCCGGTGGTGCTGTGGCGCGTCCCTTTGTGACTCATCACAATGCCCTGGATATCGATATGTATATGCGTATCGCCCCAGAGCTGTATTTAAAGCGTCTGGTTGTCGGTGGATTTGAGCGGGTTTACGAAATAAACCGCAACTTTAGAAATGAAGGTCTTTCAACGCGCCATAATCCTGAGTTCACCATGCTTGAGTTCTATCAGGCCTACGCAGATTTTAATGATCTGATGGATCTGACCGAAGATATGTTGCGCAAGATGACCACGGAAGTACTCGGCTCTACGAAGGTGGTTAATACCATTAAGGATGCTGAGGGTGAGGTGGTTAAAGAAATTAACTATGACTTTGCCGAGCCATTTACTCGTCTGTCAGTATTTGACTCTATTTTGCAGTACAACCCGGATATCAGCGCTGAGCAGTTAAGTGATGAAGCCGGTGCGCGCAAGATAGCCACTGATTTACATATCCCATTAAAAGATATCTGGGGTCTGGGTAAGGTTCAAATCGAAATCTTTGAAAAGACCGTTGAGCATCTTTTAGAGCAGCCAACCTTTATCACTATGTATCCGGCTGAAGTATCGCCTCTGGCTCGTCGCAATGATCAGGATCCCCATGTCACCGATCGCTTCGAGTTCTTTGTCGGTGGCCGTGAGCTTGCCAATGGGTTTTCCGAGTTAAATGATTCAGAAGATCAGGAAGCCCGCTTTAAGCAGCAGGTTGCTGAAAAAGATGCTGGTGATGATGAGGCGATGCACTTTGATGCTGACTATATCCGTGCGCTGGAATACGGTATGCCACCTACGGCTGGTGAGGGGATTGGTATTGACCGTCTGGTTATGCTGCTGACCGATTCAGCCTCTATCCGCGATGTGTTGCTGTTCCCGCATATGCGTCCGGAATAATTTAATAGTTGTTAAAGCCGGATATAAAAAAGCCCAGCATTTGCTGGGCTTTTTTGATTCTGCTTACCTGTTATTTCAGAGCGGCATAATAGGCAGCCAGGTTGGCAATATCTGCATCAGACAGACCTTTGGCCATGGCTGACATCATCGCATTTTGGCGGCGACCATCTTTAAACATCTGCATTTGGCTGACCAGATAGGCTTCTTTCTGGCCGGCCAGGTTTGGCCACATACCATTGCTGCTGATACCATTTTTACCGTGACAACCAGCACAGGTCATTGACTTGGCTTTGCCGGCAACCGGGTCACCGGCTAGGGCGCCGAATGATGCGATTGAAAGTGCTGCTGCTAGAAAAGGAATAACGAGGTTTTTCATATTGGTTCTCCAGTTAAGTCTTAAAGTATTAATTTGTTTGGCGCAGGCTGTGACGCAGAGAGTGGCTGATAAACAGCGAGGCGCTTAACAGTGCGACGGCTCCCACCTGGTGGGCGGCGGCAACCGGCACTGGTACATAAAATATTAAGGTGCTGATGCCTAGCGTTACTTGCATTATCAGCAGACCAATCAGACAGAATACGCCGATTTTGGCAGGTCCCTGAATACCTGATTTCAGGGTTTTCAAGGCAAAAACAATAACCAGTCCAACAATCAGGTAGGCAAACATCCGATGGTTAAACTGGATAGTGGTGATATCTTCAAAGGCCGATAACCAAGCCGGCGTTAGGGAGTAGAGTCCCGCCGGAATAAAGCTATCGCCCATCAGTGGCCAAGTGGAATAGGCGTGTCCCGCATGGGTGCCGGCAACCAGACCGCCGGACAAAATCATCAGGAAGATCAATCCGCTCAGGGTATAGGCGAAGCTTTTCGACTCTGTGGGCTGATCAGATTTTGGGCTGATCAGGCTAAAGGCGGTCCATAAAATAAACGAGTAAATCAGCACAGCGGCACCCAAGTGGGCGGTCAGTCGATACTGGCTGACACGGGGGTTATCGACCAGGCCGCTCTTAACCATATACCAGCCGAGCAAGCCCTGAAAACCACCACCGATCAGCATAATAATCAGCTTTGGTGTAAGACCTGCCTGGATACGCTTAGTAAAGAGGAAAAACAGGAAGGGCAGCGTAAAGATCAGACCGATAAATCGTCCCAGCACACGGTGCAGATACTCGTACATAAAGATCGGCTTAAACTCTTCGAGACTCATGCCGATATTAATTTTTTGGTATTCGGGGAACTGTTGGTACTTGAGAAACATCGCCTGCCAGTCCGCTTCCGAGAGGGGCGGGATAATGCCCATCAGGGGTTTCCAGTCGACCATCGACAGTCCGGAATTTGTAAGCCGGGTAACACCGCCAAGTAGGATCATACCGAAGATAACAGCGGCACAGATCAGCAGCCAGTAGGCGATTTGGCGGTTGTAGCGAGCCTGTTGCTCGAGGGTTATGGTGTTTTCCAACATAGATATCAGTACCAAAAATTAATTTGAACCCAGAGGCTGTGAAGTTGTACAGCCAGCAGTTTTACGAAAACGGTGGTTATTCAGACTAGTTTTTATGGAAAAATTTAGTCGAGGTTGTTTGTTGAATGTGGCGGCAGAAATCATCGGAGGCTATGGTAACATTTGCAGCCAATTGGCTGGAAGAGATTTAGGCATTTTTGATGATGGAGATAGAGATGGGTGATCAGGGTGAGATTAAGTTGGATCCGAGTTGGTACCAGGTGCTGGGCGATGAATTTGATAAAGACTATATGCATAAACTGCGCGAGTTTTTAATTCAGCAAAAAGCCGCTGGCAAGGTTATCTATCCACCGGGTTCGCAATGGTTTTCGGCATTTAATAACACCCCATTTGATAAGGTTCGCCTGGTGATTCTCGGCCAGGATCCCTATCACGGTCCCAATCAGGCCCACGGTCTGTGTTTTTCAGTGCTGCCCGGCGTTAAGGTGCCGCCATCCCTAGCCAATATGTACAAAGAGTTGGCCGATGATCTGGGTGTTGAACAACCAGGTCATGGCTGTCTTACCAGCTGGGCAAAGCAGGGGATGCTGCTGTTAAATGCCACACTCACCGTCGAGCAGGCCAATGCCGGTGCACATCAGGGCAAAGGTTGGGAGCAGTTTACCGATGCGGCTATTCGCGCCTTAAACGATCAACGTGAAGGGCTTGTGTTTGTATTGTGGGGCAGCTATGCCCAGAAGAAGGGCGCCTTTATCGACCAGTCGCGGCATTTGGTGTTGAAGTCGGTTCACCCTTCGCCACTGTCTGCATACCGTGGATTTTTCGGCTGCAAACATTTTTCCGCTGCCAATAATTATCTTCAGCAAAATGGCCAGCCGCCAATTGACTGGCAGTTACCGTCTGAGCAAGAGGCGTTGGACGATTTAAAAGTCTAGGTTTAGCTTTTTTGTATTAGCTTTAGCTCTTTCTTCTAGCTTTCGCGTAGGCTGCGGCTAATTCCCCGTAACAATGGTTCCAGTAGATAGTCGGCAATAGTGCGTTTGTCGGTGATCAGGATAGCTTCAGCAGGCATGCCGCTGGATAGATGCAGCTTTGGGATGCTGTCTAATTGATTTTTATCGACACGAAGCTCGGCAATAAAATAATAGCCTTCGGCATCTTCGTGCCGGTCTGCTGAGACCCAGTGAACCTTGCCTTCGAGTAGTGGGGTAGCTCTGGCATTAAATGCCGACAGGCGAATGCGCGCGCTCTGGCCGGGCCAGAGTAAATCTATATCGGTGGGGCGAACCCGCGCTTCGATTAACAGCTCCTCTCCGTTGGGCAACAGTCGCATGATTTCTTCTCCGGGCATCACTGTCTCGCCGGGATTCTTTCTTTTTAGGTGGGTGATCAGGCCATCGTGGGATGCTCGAATAGTTGCATTGGCGATTCTGTTATTTAGCTGATTAATATTATCTTCAATACTAATAATACGCTGCATCGCACGGTTGTTGTCTTGGGTTGCCTGTTGGCTCAGTTCGGAGATTACTAAGTTTCTTTGAATGGGGATCTGTTGTAATTCAGATTCAGCGGCGGCGATTTTTTGCTGAGTGCTATCAATTTCGCTACGAGCATTTATAAGCCGCTGAGATATTTCATCGAGCTGAATTTCTGAAGCATAGTTTCTTCCAGCCAGAGCCTTAATTGCGCTGTGCTGTTTGTTTAGCAATTCAAGTCGTTCAAGCCTTGCCCGATTCTCAATTTGCTGTGCTTGGATAGAGAGTTGTAATTGCCGTTCTCGGTGTTCGATCAGTTTAAGCTGGTTATTTTTTATTGTGATGGTTTCAGAAAAGTTCTGTTGTCGCATGGCTAATGCTGGCGCCTCTTGTAGTCTCTTCGCTAACAATAATACTTTGTCTGAAAACTCTAGCTGTTGACGTTTGTTGATATGGGTTAGGGCGATTTCCCTATCTAACAATGTCATCAGATAGTCGCGAAGATTGGCTTTTAATGCGGACTGCTGTTCCGAGATATCCAGCTGTAAAAGAATCGCACCCTTTGCGACCTGAGCGCCGGAGCGCGCATTAATCGATGCGATTTTGCCCCCGCGCAAATGTTGGATCGGTTTGCTGTCTTCAATGGTGCGAATATGCCCTTTTGCCAATACCGCGCTTTCCACTGGCGCAAGAGCAATCCATAGAGAAAATGCCAATAGACTAAGGCAGAGAATAATAACTGTTCTGATTCGCAGAGACTGATCTTGGAGAGGGGTTAGTTGATCTTGCATGACTGTTTTGACTCCTGATCAGGCGACGCGCTGTGCCTCGGCAAAGCTGTGTGGCGCTGGCACAACAGTGCCGTTCTCAAATAGGTAGCTGCGCTGAGCAAGTTTGATCAGCTGCCTCGAATGGGTGGTTAAA
>Ga0209196_1003234_pt1 | contig 9960 bp, 10 predicted proteins | sample COGITO_mtgs_1105_5_FD_184801 | JGI IMG/M metagenome (GOLD analysis project Ga0209196, IMG submission 184801) | Pelagic marine microbial communities from North Sea - COGITO_mtgs_110509 (SPAdes) (version 2) | ecosystem: Environmental > Aquatic > Marine > Epipelagic ... | reverse complement strand
ACCAGGCCATTATCCCTGAGATCCCTACAAATTATGACTCGGATACCGTTGAAAACTGGGAGTTGGGTATTCATTCTCAGTGGTTGGATCGGCGTTTAACCTTAAATGCTGCAGCCTATTTACTATCTTGGGATGATATTCAAGTTCTGCAAACGGAAACACTCACAGTCAATGGCCAAACGGCGACGTTTCAATTCACTGGGAACGGTGCAGAAGCCGAAGTAAAAGGTCTGGAGATGGAGCTCAATGCTAATGTAACAGACAACTTGAGCGTCAATGCCGGAATTAATTGGGTCAAAGCAGAGTTGTCTGCTGACTCTCCGCTAAACTTAAATACGGCCAATCAAAGCCAAACAGGGTTAGATGGGGATGATATCCCCAATGTGCCAGACTTTACGTTTAATTTTGGATTGGACTATTACTGGAATGTCTCTGATAGCTTGGAAGGGGTATTCCATGCAAATTATGACTATGTGGGTGAGTCGTTTAGCGACTTCAATGAATTCTTAATAGATGGTGCAACGGGCAATGAAGGTGGCACACCAAATATATCTTACCAAGAGCAGGGGCGATTTGGCATTTGGGATATTAGAGTTGGTCTAGAGACGGAAGCATGGAAGGTGTTCTTTTTTGTTGATAATGTCTTTGATAAAAGAGGAGTCTCTCAGGTCACCGTTGATGCTTTTCGCCCAGACCCTGGGTACAGTTACATCGAACGTCCTCGTAAAGTTGGCTTAAGTGTTTCCTATGAATTTTAGCGACTAATTAGAATTTACGGTAAATGCTAATTTGTACCCGCTAATTACCTCCTATTTCGCAGATATGGTTTGCAGTTATTAAGACTGCGAAATTAGGGGGGTAGTGTGTATAAGACCGAAAATCTTATCTGAGGTTCATATGAATATAGAAGAATGTATCGAGCTAAAAGCAAAAGATATACATAAAAAAGTTATCAGTTGGCGACGGGATATTCACCAGCATCCAGAGTTGGGGAATCTAGAATTTAGAACGTCAAGAATTGTTGCCGAGCATCTACGAGCATTGGGCTTTGATGAGGTACAAACGGATGTTGCCTACACCGGTGTAGTCGGTATCTTAAAGGGTAATGAAGAAGGTCCAGTGGTGGCGTTAAGAGCTGACATGGATGCCTTACCCGTTACCGAAGAAACAGGTCTACCCTTTGCATCGAAGGTTCGTGGCAAATGGCGAGGTAAAGAGGTAGGTGTTATGCATGCCTGCGGCCATGATGCGCATACTGCAATCCTTATGGGGGTTGCAGAGATATTGTCAGGCATGCGCGATGAGTTGCAGGGTGTCGTGAAATTTATTTTTCAACCCTGTGAAGAAGGTCCGGCTATAGGTGATGATGGCGGCGCCAAATTAATGATTGAAGAGGGAGTGTTGGAAAACCCAGCGCCTTCAGCGATTTTTGGTCTGCATGTATTTCCCGGCCCTGCAGGCGCGATAGGCTACTGCTCAGCCGGAGCGATGGCTAGCTCCCACTATATGGAAATTAAAATCAAGGGTAAGCAAACTCATGCTGGCATGCCTTGGCAGGGCGTTGACTCAATAGTTGCTGCGGCACAGGTAGTCAACAATTTGCAGCTTATACCTAGCCGTATGCTAAATATCACTCGAGCTCCAAGCCTGATTACTGTGGCAACAATTCATAGTGGTACGGCGTTTAATGTGATTCCCGAAGAGGTTGTTATGACGGGGACGCTTAGATGTTTTGATGAAGAAGAAGAAAAAAAATTAATTGAAGAAATTAATTCAATGTTAGACGGTATAGCTACCACTTTTCATGCTGAAATATCACTAAATCTAATCTCAGGGTACCCGGTTGTTTATAACGACCCAAACTTATTAAAAAAAATGCTTCCTACCTTGAATAAGCGAAGTCTGGCAACCTCTGTTTATGAAGCCCTGCCGATGATGGGTGCTGAAGATTTTTCTTATTATCAGCAAAAAATACCGGGGCTATTTTTCTTTTTAGGTATTGATACAGATGGAAAAGAGTCTTTCCCGAATCACTCTTCAAAATTTACAGTTAATGAAGATGCATTGATAAGTGGTGTGAAAACCTTGGCAAACCTCGCCGTTGACTATTTACGGACTCTGAAAAATAAGGATAGGTAAAAATGTCACCAATAAAAGATTCAACTGTACCTCCTTCTGAAGTAAATAAAGAAGGTTTTTTTGAGAAGTGGTATACGTTGATCCTACTTACAGTGGTCTATGCATTCAATGTTATGGATCGCCAAATTTTGACTGTGCTTCTAGAGCCTATTAAAGCTGATTTGGGTATATCGGACACTTTGTTGGGAGTTTTGACGGGTATTTCGTTTGCACTGTTTTACGCTACGTTGGGTGTACCAATTGCTATCCTCGCAGATCGCAGTAATCGGCGAAACATTATTAGCATTGCTGTAGCCGTATGGTCAGCAATGACGGTTGTTACTGGCATGGCGCAAAATTTCATTCAGATTCTACTCGCTCGTATTGGTGTGGGGATTGGGGAAGCAGGATGCTTGCCACCATCACAGTCTATTACCTCTGATATTTTCCCTCCACAAGAAAGATCTATGGCACTAGCAGTTCTTTCATCCGGAGCTAACATTGGGCTATTTTTCGGGTTTATTTTGGGTGCCTACCTCTACGAGTATTGGGGATGGCGAGTAGCATTTTTTGCTTTGGGTGCACCAGGACTTTTATTGGGGCTTATCGTGCATTTCACGTTAAAAGAGCCTGTACGCGGCATGTCTGACAATACCAAAGAAGCCGCTAAAACTGTCCCATTCAGGGAAGTCCTGCGCTTTATCGCGACACAAAAGTCCTTGTTATATGTTTTTGCGGCCTGCACAAGCGCCACTATGTGTGCCTATGGGGTTAGCACTTGGATTCCTTCTTACTTTATTCGAGTATTCGACATGTCAATTGTTGAGGTGGGAACGACTCTCGCTATTATATTTGGCATTTGCGGGGGCGTGGGAACGATCTCGTTTGGGATTTTCGCTGACAAAATGGGCAAAAGAGATGTTCGCTGGAAGCTTTGGGTAAATAGTCTGCTCTGCTTGGCCTTAGTGCCGATGTTCTATTTTTTGTTTAGTGCGTCAAGCGCTGCGACCGCTGTCGCTTTAACCGTATTACCTTTAACTCTGCTAGTAGGGTATTTGGGTTCAACATGGGCACTGAACCAAAGTCTGGTTCCTCCTGAAATGCGTTCTGTAACCGCATCCCTAATGCTGCTATCAATGAATTTAATTGGTTTAGGGTTGGGGCCATTTTTGGTTGGGTTAATAAGCGACGCTTTATCGTCCTACGGCGCAGATTCGCTGCGTTATTCACTGCGTATTTTCATTTTTTTATATGTGGTGCCAGCTATTTTTTACTATTTGGCGAGTATTAATCTAAAACATGATTTGGGAAAAATATCTAAAACTATTTAAATACTTTAATCCATTATAATTTGAGATCTATTGTTTAATGAATATATTAGTCATTCAAAATCAGCCATTAGGCCCAGTTGGTTTATTTGGTGAAGAGTTGGAAAAATTGGGCGCTAAACTTTCAATGTATATGGCTCATGAACAATCATCAATACCTGATGATGTTCTTGAGCGCTATTCTAGCTTGATAGTTCTTGGCGGGGAAATGGGTCCGTACGATGATGATGAGTACCCTAACTTGCTTAAGATAGTTGAATTAATTAAAACCTTTCATCAGGCCGAAAAACCAATTTTCGGCTTATGCTTGGGTGCTCAATTAATCGCTCGTGCATTAGGGGAGCCATATAAGTCTAACAATGGTTGGGAAATTGGATTTACGCCTCTCCATTTTACGGATGCTGCACAGCAGGATGATTTTTTACGTGGGTTGGAAGGACCTGTAAGGCCTCTCGCATGCCATCAGGATAGTTTTAATTTACCACCGGGAGCGACTCTTTTGATGAGCGGAGAAAAATGCGTTAACCAAGCATACCGTGTGGGTAAGTGTAGTTACGGTGTACAGTTTCACCCAGAGTTTACACGCGAGATCATAGAGGGAATTATATCCAGTATTAAAGAAGAAGGCAGCGGCAGAGTGACATTTGGTGAAGATGGTCTAGCCCAATTTGAAAATATGGAGGCAGACTTGAATACCTACATGGGCCAAGCAGAAGAGTTTGGTAAAAAATTGGCTAAGCAGTGGCACCGTCTTCTTAGTCAGTATCAATAGTACTTCAAGTTGGGCTGACAGCCTCCGGAAAATTCCCGACAACAATGTATACATCGCCCAAGGACGTCACAACTGGCGCTGTCACGCTGATACAGCGATTTGGCTCCGCACTAAACCCGAACATTCACTTCCATTTGTTGATAATCGACGGAATTTACGTTCCCAGAGATGACGCCCCTCCTTTCTTCCAGCGCATCAAGGCACCAGACAAAACAGAACTAGAAATCCTGGTACAACGCTGTAACCCATCAGCGCCCATGGGACAGATATAGCGCTGGTCTAAAGGAGAATTTTTGTTCATCCTAATCTGAGTAACAGTGATGAAACAGAAACCAGCAGGACACACATCGACAGAACGAACCATCCGAGACATCAAGCGCAAGACACGCAAGCAGTACAGTGCGGAGGAGAAGATCCGCATCGTACTAGATGGTTTGCGGGGCGAAGACAGCATTGCCGAGTTGTGCCGCCGGGAAGGCATTGCCCAGAGTCTGTACTACAAATGGTCGAAGGACTTCATGGAGGCTGGCAAGAAACGGCTGGCTGGTGACATTGTGCGGCAAGCCAAGCAGCGAGGTCACCGAGCTTCGTCGTGAAGCTCGGGACCTCAAAGAGGTCGTTGCTGAGCAGACCCTGGCGCTGCGGCTGTTGAAAAAAGAGCATGCTCGGGGATGGGGCGAGCTCGAATGAGGTACCCGGCCTCTGAAAAACTCGAGATCATCCGACTGGTGGAATGCTCGCATCTGTCCGCCAAGCAGACGCTCGATAGGTTGGGTATCCCGCGCACCACGTTCTACCGCTGGTACGGGCATTATCGCACTGGCGGAGACGCTGCACTCAAGGACAAGGCACCGGTGCCGAGGCGGATCTGGAACCGTATCCCCAATGAGATCCGGGATTGGTTGGTGACGCTGGCGCTGGATCGACCGGAGCTGAGTCCACGCGAGCTGGCCGTTACGTTCACTGACAGGCAAGGCTATTTTGTCTCAGAATCCAGTGTCTACCGGCTATTGCACTATCAACGGCACGCCGCGTAACATGACCATGAGGAACAAAACTCTCCATTAGCAAATCGCTGCCCAAGTTCCATTCGTTTGACGACGGACAGTTAGTGATTAGCCGCTATAAAAATTTAAGCATAAACTGGATGGATGGACAGTAATAAGGTTCGAGGGAGTAACCGGTGGATTTAATGCGTATAATCCAACTCAGAGAATTGACAGGCTTTGCTTGCAGATAGTTATTGCTACCAGCTCCGTTTTCCTTAATAAATAAAACACCAGCCAACGACATAACGTTGTCAAACACACATATATTTTTAGCTGAAAATACAAAAAAATGAAAAAAGAACCAACACTTAATCCCAGAGTTCCGAGACAAGCTAGAAGTATTGCAAGAGCCAACAAAATACTAGATACGACCGAGCAATTAATACTCGAAATTGGCATCGATAATATTTCAGCCCATAAAATAGCAGAAAAAGCTAAAATACCTTCCGCTTCTGTTTACCAATACTTTCCACGAAAAAGCTATATTTTTCTAGCGTTGTCTGAGAGAAAGGCTGATGAATGCAAGACATTTTTTGAAGAAGAACTAAATGATATCAGGGTCGAAGGTTGGGAAGAGCTATCAGATTTAATGGTATCTCTACTTGCTAGAGCTCACATGAATGACCCCGTAGCGCAAGCACTTTTTATTGGTATTCACACCGCTACTGTCGTTCGAGAAGCGGCTTTTTCACGAATAAATGCATTTTCTAATTACTACGCTGGTATTTATGAAAATCACTTTGACACAAGTGATATTGATAATTTTGTAGAAAAGATTGCAATTTCAACACATATTGCAGAAAGCGTTTTCGTCCGCAGCTTGTATGACTCTAACGAAATTAGATCACATTATATTGACGAAGCTGCTCTAGCAGTGCGCGAATATCTTCGTATATACCTGCACGATATAAAGCTTTCTCCAAACAATTCAGTGCAGTAAGTAGCAGCTGATTCATCCGACCAGCAGCCGTCATATGGTCTATCACCTTAGATAAAACTACCACCTAAGGGGCGGTGTCCGTCGTCAAACGAATGGAACTTGGGCAGCGATTTGCTAATGGAGGGTTTTGTTCCTCATGGTCATGTTACGCGGCGTGCCGTTGATAGTGAAAACGACGCTTTGCGATGGTCTTCTGTTTGATCCTCTTTCGTCTTTCGAGTATTGACTGTCCGTGCCCGAAGTACACATCGGCTGGCGTCAGGTTGTTTAGGCTCTCGTGGTAGCGCTCAGTGTTGTAGTAGTCGACGAACTCAGCGATACGAGCCTTCAGGTCGCCGGGTAGGTAATAGTTTTCCAGCAGCACCTGGTTCTTCAAGGTCTGATGCCAACGCTCGATCTTGCCTTGGGGCTGCGGATGGTAGGGTGCACCGCGAACGTGACTCATGTCGTTATCGCTGAGCCAGTCGGCAAGATCGCTCGAGATGTAGCTGGATCCGTTGTCGGACAATAATCTCGGTTTCTGCACGATGTCATCCTGGTCGCAGCCGGATGCCTGCAGGGCCAGTTCCAGCGTCTCGGTGACATCTTGACTAGTCATGCTGCTACACAGCTTCCAGGCAACCACGTAGCGCGAGTAGGCATCCAGGATCGTCGACAGATACATCCAGCCCCAGCCAATGATCTTCAGGTAGGTGAAGTCGGTCTGCCACTGCTGGTTGATGGTAGTGGTCTTGTCCTGGAATTTGTGCGACGGCATCGCGGCCAAAGATGTCAGCGATACGCTCGAGCTGGCACTTGAGGCCAGCGGTCTGGAATCGGCAAATGTCAAACACCGGCCACGGCTGTTGTCCGACAACGGGCCATCTTACGTCTCGGCCGAACTCAAGGACTGGCTCGACGAGCATGGCATGGGCCACACAAGAGGCCGACCGTATCACCCGTTGACGCAGGGCAAGATCGAGCGCTTGCATCGGTCGCTGAAGAACCAGGTGCTGCTGGAAAACTATTACCTACCCGGCGACCTGAAGGCTCGTATCGCTGAGTTCGTCGACTACTACAACACTGAGCGCTACCACGAGAGCCTAAACAACCTGACCCCGGAGGACGTGTACACTGGTCGGGGCCAGACGGTCCTGGATCGAAGGAGAAAAATCAAACAGAAATCGCTCAAGGAGCGGCGTCGGCTATACTACCGACAGAAGGCTGCATGAATAAAAACCTGATGAGTCGAAACTCTCTCTTAAATCAGGCCAACTGAAGTCCGAATTACCCTGACGACGCACAATTTACGGTCGCTCGGACGCCACGATCAATCGCTACGGAATTCGCATGGGTACCAGCGAGCTGTACGCCGCGGTGGAAGCGCTGCCCGAGATTACGGACAGCCTGGTTGTAGACCTGGAGTTTCTTGGCCGCGAATCATACATGCCGCTCTTCGTCGTACTGAAGGACGGTGTCGAGCTAGGCGATGAACTCGTTTCACGAATACGTGACACCATCAAGAAGAACCTTTCACCCCGACACGTGCCGAACGATATTTACGATATTGAAGACGTTCCCCGGACGTTCTCCGGTAAGAAGCTCGAGATTCCGATCAGGAAGCTGTTACTGGGACAGTCTGTCGAAAAGGTCATTAACGAAGATACGATGGGGAATCCAGAGAGTATGAACTACTTCATCGAGTTTGCAGCTCGGATCCGCAATGCGCCACGATAGTCGCAATGTCGTCCGTAATCAGCTGGCAGACTTCCGAATCCTTGACGAAAGCTGAGACGTAATTGCGTGAGAACTCCGGCATGTCTCCGAATCGCGAATCTTGTGTCACCAGCGCTCTGAACGTTGCACAACTTTCTTCATGCTGCTCCAGATTCCAATGGCACAGTGCTGTAATGATCGTGTCCCATGGATACATCTCTGTCTTTCTTGTCTCCGACTCAATCAGTAATTGCTGTAAGTTCCCATCCATGTAGGAAAAAAGGTAGCGGGCAAGATTAATCCATCGAGGAGCTTTGAAGCTGCGATTGTAAAACTGTTGAATCAGGCCCAATCCTGCTTGCCATTGACCCTGAAGCGAGAGCAGCAGCCCACCGCCGCTTACAAAACCTGCCGCGTTTGGATTAATCGCAAACAGCGTGTCTATTGCAGACTGTGAAATCGCGAGGTCCTGCGGCTTGAAGGATAGGTGATAAGCAAGCGCACGGCTCCAGTGGGCATGTTGACAGGCAGGGTCGATGGTAATGGCCTTATTGCTGTGCTGCTTGGACTTGTCCAATAACGATTGATCGCAACAGTATCCCCACACAAAAAGGTCTGCATAAGCTTCAGCTAGCGCCGCCCAGGCCAGCAATGTCGTTACGTACAACATCGTCCAGAACAAACGAAATTATATCTCTTGGTTGAGCGCTACTACCCTGAGTTAGCCGCGTTGATGTCGGCCCAAGGGCGACCTTTACCCAAGTATGTTCGAAAAGAATTTGATGAATACCTAAAATGTGGCCGGCTGGAGTACGGCTTCTTGCGTTTGCGTTGCGACAGCTGCCGTGCTGAGCGGCTGCTTGCCTTTAGTTGCAAAAATCGTGGCTTTTGCCCGAGTTGCGGCGCACGCAGAATGGCCCAAAGCGCGGCACTGCTGGTGGATGAGGTTTTACCTGAACGACCGATGCGCCAATGGGTGCTGAGCGTGCCGTTTCAATTACGCTTCCTGTTTGCCAGTCAACCCGCCATCATGGGTAAGGTGCTGGGCATAGTCTATCGTGCCATCTCCACTCACATTACCAATAAAGCCGGTTACACAAAAAACAGGGCGCACACCGGAGCTGTCACGTTGATTCAACGTTTTGGCAGCGCACTCAACCTGAATGTACACCTGCACATGCTGTTTTTAGATGGTGTCTACCTAGGAGAAAACACCTATGGATCTAGCTTGCGATTTCAGTGGATCAAATCCCCCACAAGCGAAGAACTGGCCAGATTAACCCACACCATTGCCAAGCGCATTGGCCGGTTTTTAGAACGCCAGGGCTTGCTGATACGCGATACTGAGAACAGCTATCTGAGTTTAACCGTCGAAGACGAAGACGACCCAATGCATCAACTGCATGGGTCTTCGGTGACGTACCGGATCGCGGTTGGCCCGCGACAGGGGCGTAAGGTATTTACCCTGCAAACAATACCCGCCTGCGACCCACAACAGTGGGTAGGTCGCGTAGATGGTTTCTCGCTGCATGCTGGCGTAGCGGCCAAAGCCCATGAGCGAGAGAAACTCGAGCGCATTTGTCGCTATATTACCCGCCCGCCGGTAGCGGAAAAACGCCTTTCCATTACCCGTAACGCAATGGTGCGCTACGAGCTAAAGACACCTTATAGCGATGGCACCACCCATGTGATTTTTGAGCCACTGGACTTCATATCAAAGCTGGCGGCCCTGGTGCCAAAGCCACGAGTAAATCTCACTAGATTCCACGGTGTGTTTGCGCCCAACAGCAAACATCGTGCCCTGGTAACGCCCGGCAAGCGAGGCAAGGGCAGGAAGATCAGCCCGCACGACGAACCCGAAGACAAATCGCCCGCAGTTCGCCGAGCGTCAATGAACTGGGCGCAACGATCAAAGCGGGTGTTTAACATTGATGTAGAAACCTGTAATCAATGTGGGGGCACCATCAAGGTCATTGCCTGTATTGAAGACCCAGCGGTAATAAAGAAGATACTGGATCATCTGGGAAATAAAATGCCTTCAGATATACACAAGCGACA
>Ga0209196_1003229_pt1 | contig 9966 bp, 9 predicted proteins | sample COGITO_mtgs_1105_5_FD_184801 | JGI IMG/M metagenome (GOLD analysis project Ga0209196, IMG submission 184801) | Pelagic marine microbial communities from North Sea - COGITO_mtgs_110509 (SPAdes) (version 2) | ecosystem: Environmental > Aquatic > Marine > Epipelagic ... | reverse complement strand
TGTAAAAAAGCCGAACGCAAAGCCCAGTTTGAGCTTTACCGTTCCTGTTATGGTTGGATGATGCAGGTTTGTCTTCGATACCAGAACAACGAAGAGGATGCAAAGGATTTAATGAATCAGTCCTTTTTAAAGATCTGTGACAAGATTGATCAATACAACTCAGATATTCCATTTGAGGCGTGGATCAGGAGAATCACAATAAACACGGCCATAGATCAGTACAGAAAGTCCAAAGCGAATCGTGCCCACTTTGATGTGGAAGATTTAAGCGAGTCGTATTGGGAATCAAAAATGACGGACGTGAATATGGCAGAGACGGAGATGAATGCGGAATCATTGCGCGCATTGATAACGGCATTACCTCCCATAAGTCAGAAAGTTTTCAATCTCTGCGTGCTCGATGGCTACGAGTATGGTGAGGTAGCGGAACTACTAGAAACGTCAGAAGCCACCTGTAGATGGCATGTGCATTTTGCACGGAAAAAATTACAGGAGCTTGTAAAAAAAACTTTTCAAACCACTGAATCAGTAATAATATGAGTGGATCGAACGACAACTTAAAGAACATGTTTGATGAGGCTTTTGCCGCCGAGCAAATCCCATTTGACATGGGTGCTTGGAATCAAATGGAAACCCTCCTTAATCAAAAGGGTGCCGGTATTGGATTTTGGGTATGGTTTCCTGGAGCCTTAATCATTGGCGCATTGGGCTCATGGTTTGCCTTTTCAAATACGCAAGGTGAAATGTATAATCCGCGATTGGCTTCCATAGAAATGGAAACATTGGGATTACTCAATTCCTGCAACCAAATAGACGCTTTGTATAACGGGTCCACTGAGCCGACAGCGTTCAACATTGCTTCGCTTGATCCTATAGACAACGATGAGAGCACATACAAATTAGCGGACAGTCAAAACGCTACAACATCTAACAAAAACGGGAATTCAGGTGCACCAAACACAAGCGTAACCAGGGCGAGTCAAGCCACACAAGAAACTGGACCCGCTATCGCCAACTCTAGTAAAAGCACTCGAACAAATGGAGTTCTACCAATCCCAAACGTTGTTCCGAATCAAACTGAGCCATCCACAACAGGTGGATTAGAATCTACTAATTCCAACCCAGGAATCGATGATGAATCAAGCATCACAGACAACACATCAAACATTCAAGCGGATTCAAATGATGACTCAAATCTGGGAGACATGGTAGCAACCGATTTAGAGGATCCGGCTGAGGAAGTCAATGAGGTTCGCGCGTCCATGGCATTTATGCCTATTCTACCGTTATCAGACCGGAGAGCGAATGACCCAATAAATGCTGCACCCGAATCGGAATTTGCATCCAGAAATTCCTTTGCCCCGTCATTCTATATCCGAGGTGGAGTGAACAAAACATTCAGTGGATCCTTGAAGCAATATCCCGGCATTGGTCAATTTGTAGGAATAGGATACATGCGTCAGTTAAAGCCGCATCTATTTCTAAACGGAGAACTAAATGGCGCTTTGTTGCGCATCAGTGATACGGCACAGATAGCTGGAGTGCAGTCCTACGGGTTTCAACAATTCGAAAATGAATACCTCGTATCCACAACAGAAGTAATTCGACTTAATGCATCGCTCCTTGCTCATTATCGAATGAAGCGGCTGTATTTGGGAGCTGGAATTAAGCCTTGGATGCTCGGGGCACTCAAAAATTCGACCGATCACTTGGTTGGAAAAGAGGACCTTATGGTCTCATATGACGAATCAGAAGGCTATTTTCAATGGGATCGATATCGCCGATTTGGTGCAAGCGCATTGATTGACGCGCAATATCAAATCACAAATGATGCGTTCTTTGGTTTGCGCGGAGCATACGGACTCACAAACAATCTGAATATCGATTATCGGGCACTCCGTCTGCTTGAGATTCAGGCGTATCTAAAACTTAACATTCGATAGGATGAAACAACTCCAAAACATACTCGCTGCAATTTGTGTGATGTTGGTCTTCACACAATGCGATCCATACGAAGTTCCTGCACCTGCAGGGGCGGTTGATCCAGTATTCTATGTCAGAGGTGAATTAGACGGGAATGACATTAATTGGGAATCTGATGGAAATACATTCCTTGCGTCGGGATCTGTGTCAGATTATTGGAACAATGTCTATGGCTATGGAAGCCAAATGACCAATGTTGAATGCGAAGACATAGGTGGCTGCGTGCCTTCAATCAAACTCGAGGTAAGAGGGAACAACGAATTTAACGCGGCCGTGACGCCTCAACCCTACCCCTTTCGGTTCTATAATGGCCCCGACAGTATGGATGTTTACACGATAACGATTCACCCTGAGGCGAGAGGTGAGCTGGAGGGCTGCGAATGGATAATAAATTCAAGTGAAACATTGACTACCCAGGGCAGCGATCCATTAGTATTGAAACGAGACCAAAACGATGACTCCTTCTTTACATTGAAACTCATCTCCTCGCACATCGGCGGGTGCACCTCTGAAATTGAAGACATAATCTACCTCCCTCATCATGGCTGCCGGGCAGAAATTGCTGTTACAGAGCTAGATGCTCCAAATCATTTATTATTTGACGCGAAGGCCACTGGAAATTTTGGATTCAAATATGACTGGACCTTTGAAAGTGGACCTATGGCTTCCTCCCAAGAGGTTGAATATCGAATAAATGAGATTCCAATGGATGGTATTGAGACGGTCTTGTTAGAAATCGAAAGCGCAGGGTGCAGCGCTCGGCGGGTTCGCAACCAAGTTGTAGATAGCTCAGCATTGTGCAACATCAACTTCAACTATGAAGTCGAAACGGCGGTCTTTACCTCGCCTGAAACGGAACCATCTGATTTGGGAACGGTGACCGTTGTGTATCAAGATGAGATGAATAATGTTTACCGATCCCAAATCATCGAACAACCTGATTGGAGTTCTTATAACATTATTGAGGTTGGCGATAATTATATTGATCCATTAAGTGGGTCAGTTTCTCAGCATACTGTGATCCAAACTGAGTTCTCAGTGTTGCTATCGAATGAAAAAATGGGAACGATTGAATTGAGAAACTGCCAAGCGATCTTACCGATTCGTTGATCTAGTATCCGTACTTCTTCAGCTTTCGGTCATCGTTTCGCCAATCTTTATCCACCTTCACAAAGGTTTCTAAGAAGACCTTTTTGTCAAAGAAACGTTCCATATCCTTTCTCGCATCTGTACCTACGCGCTTGATCATTGATCCGCCTCGTCCGATGATGATATTCTTTTGACTGTCTCTTACAACAATGATTACCGCTCTTATGCGAACGATAGTTTCTTCTTCCTGAAACGCCTCCACCTCGACCTGCACCGAATAAGGAATTTCTTGTTGGAAATGCGTCAGAATTTTATCACGGATGATTTCAGAAACCACAAAGCGTTCGCTTTTGTCTGTCAACTGATCCTTTGGGTACCACTCGGGTCCTTCAGGAATTAGATCTCTGATTAATGCAAATAGCTCGCGCACATTAAACTTTTCGATCACCGAAAGCGGAAGCACCTTTTTGGCGTTGGGGAATGCTTCAGACCAATAGGCGATGTCAGCTTCCATGGCCTCCTGATCGCCTATGTCTATTTTATTTAATGCAACTATAAGTGGAGTCTCTGTCTTTTGCAGCTTTTCCAGCACACGTTCATCCTTAAAATTACGATCTCCCACCTCGGCCATAAACAAGAAAATATCCGCATCCTGAAGGGCTTCCTTCACGAAGGTCATCATACTTTCCTGCATTTTATATGCAGGTATGATCACCCCAGGGGTATCCGAAAACACAATCTGATAATCATCGTCATTGTAGATGCCAAAAATTCGATGCCGCGTGGTCTGCGCCTTAGAATTGATTATCGCTAGCCGTTCGCCGATGAGCGCATTGAGTAAGGAAGACTTACCCACGTTTGGATTGCCGATAATATTTACAAAGCCTGAGTGATGCATGAGTTATACGCGTTCAATGATGGTGGCATAGCCTTGACCTACTCCAATACACATGGCTACTAATGCATATTCCTTTTGTTGTTTGTGCAATTCAATTGCCGCTGATTGAAGAATTCGAGAACCTGTCATCCCAAGTGGGTGTCCGATAGCTATAGCGCCACCATTTGGATTGATTCGATCATCTGTATCGTCCACTCCGAGTTGTCTCGTGCAAGCCAATGCTTGTACTGCAAATGCCTCGTTAAACTCCAAAATATCCATATCGTCCATGGTTAATCCTGCACGCTTCAACGCCAGTTTTGATGCCTCAACTGGACCTATGCCCATGATACGCGGCTCAACGCCAGACACACCGGAAGAAACAATTCGGGCCATAGGAGTAAGGTTGTGTTGTTTCAGACCATCTTCACTTGCAATCAGCATGGCCGCGGCTCCGTCATTTAAACCAGAAGCATTTCCTGCAGTTACACTTCCACCCTCTTTTCGAAATGCAGCCCGCAAGCCAGCAAGCGTTTCCAGTGTAGAATTGCCTTTAATGAATTCATCGTGCTCGAAAATGAGCGGATCTTGTTTTCTTCTTGGAATGTGAACCGGCACAATTTCCTCTGCCAGCCGACCGCTAGCTTGAGCTGCCGCAGCTTTTTGCTGAGACCACAGTGCAAAACGATCCTGATCTTCTCTTGAAATGTTGAATTGATCAACCAAGTTTTCAGCGGTCTCGCCCATGGCATGTGTGCCATATAGATCGTGCATCTTCTTGTTTACGAACCGCCAGCCAAAACTGGAATCATATAATTTGCTGTCGTTGCCATAAGGCTTAGATGCTTTGCTCATAACCCATGGTCCTCGGGTCATATGCTCGACTCCTCCTGTGACAAACAAGTCTCCTTCATTTGCAGCGATGGCCCTTCGGGCATGAATGGCCGCGCTCATTCCTGATGCGCATAATCGATTTACAGTTTCACCAGGAACGCTCCAAGGCATTCCTGCCAAGAGCAGTGCCATGCGAGAAACATTTCTGTTGTCTTCACCAGCTTGGTTTGCACATCCCATAATCACATCATCCACACGCGCCCAGTCGACACCTTCATTTCTGCTCATCAACTCTGAAATGGCCAATGCAGCCAGATCATCCGTGCGAACTGGAGCCAGTGTTCCTTGAAATTTTCCAATCGGGGTGCGTATGCCGTCAACTATGTATGCGTCTCTCATATTCTGGTGTAATTGCTGGATTTCGCTTGCAAAGATGGGAGTAATATTTCAAGTCAAACGTCCCAGTCTTTGCTTGTTCGATACACCGTACCCTTAAACAGGGCAACTACTTTTTCATCTTGACGCCGAATCGTGATATGATAGACGGCAATTTTGTTTGAAATACTCATTTCTTCTGCCGTGGCAGTGATAACATCCCCCAACTTGAGAGATTCGGTGTGCGAAATGGAAGTTTCCACTGAAACAGACATCCGACCGTGGCCATTTGATGCAAATGCCAAAGCAGAATCTGCCAATGCGTAGGTTATGCCTCCATGCGCAATGTCAAAACCATTGAGCATCTCTTCTCTAATGGTCATTCGAAGGACGGATTTTCCTGCTCCATCCTCCACGCGCTCGATGCCGAGCCATTTACTAAATGGGTCGTTGTTGTACATACGATCAACAACACGTGAGGCAAGTTCCATGGTGAAATAAGTTACGTTTAAACGAATGTAATTCTTCTATCGAATCACGGAAATGGTTCCTTGCCGGTAATGAGACTGACCTTTCAAATCATATATCACTGCCTCATAGGAAAGCACACCAGCCTGTATTTCCATTAGCTCAATCGGCGTATTTAATTCTGTGATGGTCACTACTTTCAGGCCCCATCGATCTCTAATTTCCAATGAAAATTTAGAAACCCCTTCTCCTTTTACCAAAAAGTGGTCATTAAGATTATCCCCATCTGGGCTAAATGCAGAAGGCACGAAGAAGGCAAATGGCGGTACAACGCGGAATTCTGAAACCATTTCAGATTGGCAACTATATTCATTGGTGACCAAAAGTCGAATAGCGAAGGTGCCTGTATCATTTTTTACAACGAGTGACGGAGCCGAATCGGAGGAAAACCAGTTAGAATCAAGGGTCCATGTCCATGTTGCTGGATTAATACTCTGATCTAAAATTTCAACCTGGGTATTCGGTAAAACCAGTTCTTCAGATCCAAGATCGAATATCGCCTTTACGGTTTTGGGATATATCTCCACGCTGGTTTCAGCGACATGGAGGCACCCATTGGAAGACAAGACTTCTAACGACACCAAAAGCATTGATGGCTGTTCGAATGACAGAGTCGGGGACCACTCCTCAGATTTGATTTCATCTCCAAAGGCCCATATCCAATCTACGATCTCCCCATTTTCAATGGACGAGTTATTGGAGAAGTTCACTGGGTTATCAACGCAAGCTGAGTCGAATTGAAAAGCCGCGACGGGTTCTGAGTAAACGCGTATATATTTCTGCACAGATCTCTCAATTATGGAACTGGCCTCTACTGTCAGGTTTACTAAATAGGTTCCCGGCTCCGAATATCGACGCGTTGGATTAAGATCCGCAGAGGTCGAACCATCTCCAAAGTCCCATTTATAACCTGATATTTCTCCTACTGCCGGAGGTAAGGTCATGTTTTGAAAAGAAACGGTTAATCCACAGGAATCCAATGCGTCGAAATCTGGATATGGTGGCGGGTAATTCACAAATCGCTTCGAAACTGAATCTAGACAGCCAAATTCATTTTGCACAATGAGCTTGATATCAAATACTCCGAAGCTATCGTACGTATGAACCGGGTTCTTGACAGAGCTTGCGTTACCATCTCCGAATGCCCAGGTGTTGGATACAATTTCACTATTCAGCGCATTGGAGGAATTGGATACTACCGCCGCCAGCGCAACCGTATCGAACTCAACAGAAAAACTTGCTTCAACATCGCTGGATTTGATTTCGTAAATAAATTCTGTATTGCAGGTAAACGATGAGGCTGTGCATGTAATAGAGTCTCCTGCTTTGGCATTCGAATAAATAATGTTTCGCCGGTTTCCCATAAGTATGAATCAAAACCCGGTGGGCCGTCAATGATGGCATCTATCTCCTTTGAGCAAAACCGAGTCGTTTGATTCTTACTACCACAACCCACTACAAAGTAGGTGTAGCTGAAATGCTGCCCCAACCCACAATCAGAGTTTGCCGCTTCGAATTTTACATTCTGGCCTTCGTATGGGCTAAGGTCTATAGCCACCGTACGCCATTCTGTATACTTTATTTGCGGCGACCCCGCAGCGGTCAACAAAGGTATGCTTGTATATCCTGGAATGATCGTTTGTTCAGAGCATTCAATGATAGAATCGTTTTCATCTCTCACTAAAAACCCCACGATTGGTAGCCATTCTGGACCATGATTTGGTTGCTGTGATACAATCGCATATTTGTAATAGACAATGTTGTTTGTTGGACCAACTTCCCAGGTGAACTGCATCCTTTCCGCTTTGCCTCCGTTACTGTAATCGCCTAAACGAATAGAGTAATCATATCCTGGAGGAATGGTCTGTAACAAATTACCTATTTGCAAGTCGGGCTGAGCAGGGCCGCGATTTACCTTGAATCGCATTGTATCATTGCTTGCATAGGGTGTCACCACAGTTTGAACTCCAACACCATAACCCTTGGTCCCAATTTGTTTCTGCCACCCTGAAAAATCACCCGAAAGAAAGGCGTCTCCAGGGCATTGACCCAAAACCGACCACGGCAACAAAACCCAAATTATCAATAACGATCGCACACGTGCGAAACACACAGATTCTCATATTGTTCAGGATTTTGATTTGAACTTATGTATGGAATATGAAACTATACTAACTTCAAACGTTCAAACAGAGAATCTATGAATAGAATCCTTGCAACCCTGCTGTTGCTGGTAGTTGTCAGTCCAGCGTCACTATTTTCTCAACATCCAGCAGACACACCTCTCTCACTGGCAATGGCAAAAATGGAGCAAGAAGGTGCGCTCAAGTCTGGATCCTTCTCCATGTCAGCAGTGAATCTGGATAATGGACAGGCAATAGTTGATCACTATGCTCAACGCAGCATGGTGCCAGCATCAATTATGAAAATCGTTACCACCGCTGTTGCGCTTGAAAAGCTTGGGCCAAACTTTCAGTTTAAAACACCTGTCTCAGGCGTTAAAAACCCAGAAACCGGATTATTGAATGGGAACATCTACATCCAAGCTTCGGGTGATCCTACGCTTCAATCGAAGTACTACAGTTCAATGCCTTCATCAATAGATCAAATTGCGGAAGCACTTCAGGGTAATGGCAAAAACAAAGGAATCCTGATTGTTGATGCCTCCATCTTTGGTAAATACAACACTCCTAGAGGTTGGGTTTGGGAGGACATGGGCAACTATTTTGGATCCACTCCAAGTGCTTTAATGTGGCGTGACAACATGATCAAAGTGTTCCTGAACTCCAGTCAAGTAGGCAATCCTGTCATGCTTAGCCCGAAAACGAAAGGGCTTGACGGCTACACCTTAGATCTAAGTATTGAATCCTCTTCATCAAGCCGAGACGATGCATGGTTTTTCAGTTCTCCAAATTCGGATGTGATTTATGCTAAAGGTTCAATTCCATCGAATCGTGCTAATTTCCTAGTGAAGGCTTCTCACCCCGACCCCATGAACGGCTTCGCAAAAGAGGTGTTGAGTGAATCAAGGTTGGTGAATATGGAACCAAGAATCGAGTATACCCACATCGAAAGATCGAACCTAGAAACACTCACTACATTGGTTTCACCTCCGTTGACTGCGATAGTCAAACTCTGTAATATGAAAAGCATCAACCTGTATGCAGAAGCACTAAACATCCAACTTGATGAAAAGGCTAAGGGAAAAACAGTGGAGGGAGGAATCGCCGCGATAGAAAGTCATTTAAAGGGAAAGCAAGTGAACTTACGTGGAGTTCGTATAATGGATGGGAGCGGATTGTCGCCTCTAAACAGAATGACTGCTGAAGCCACTGGCATATTAGCCTTGGCGTATAGATCAGACGTGAAAGAAGATTTTTTGGGAAGCCTGCCAGTGGCGGGTCAGTCTGGAACGTTAGCAAGATACTTCAAGGGAACAAAGGCGGATGGCAACGTTAGAGCTAAGAGTGGAACAATGTCAGGGGTTCGAAACTACGCGGGTTACCTGACCAACCGACATGGCGAGACCGTTGCTTTTTGCATCATGCTAAACGACTATGACGAATCACGAAAAACTCAGGTAATGCAGCGTATTGAGGAAATTCTAGTTGCGATTATCGAACAATAAAAACCCGATTTAGTGATCGTATCGAAGGCTAATCTTAAACGCAACTCCGTTTGGGTCGGTTCCTTCAATCATCTCTGGAAAACCTCCAACTGGGGTGTAATACCCAGCTACATTAAAGGAATAGACAGGTTCGGGTTTAGGCACATCCAGATCCGCTAAGGTGATGCGCAACTCAGGATAGAAGTCACTGACCTTGACATCCATATTCTGCTTAAAAACATATTCGGTTTCCTTTGAATCAAAGTACCGTTCGTTGGATGAGAATAATATGTCTTGGCTTGTTCCAAGTCTGACTTGTAGGTGGATGTCGGGCAAATATGCCGTCGCCGTTGATGTGTCATCATCCCAGACCAATTCCAACACCTCTTCTGGGACATTTTCTAATTCTATTGAAGTAATGTGAATGGCTTTTGGCTTTGCTTGAATGTTGCATTCCGATCCTAGATATCCTTCATCGCAAAGGCATCGTTGTTCCACACACGCTCCATTTTGACAGTTTTCAATTCCGCAATCAGCGCACCCGATGAGCAGAAACAGCAAACATGAATACAGTGATGCCCGGATCATCTAACCTAGAAACTTTTGTCCAAATGCAGCCTTCTGTCTCAACAAAACACTTGCGCGATACCGCTCTTCGTGGTAGGCGAGGTAC
>Ga0209196_1003228_pt1 | contig 9975 bp, 10 predicted proteins | sample COGITO_mtgs_1105_5_FD_184801 | JGI IMG/M metagenome (GOLD analysis project Ga0209196, IMG submission 184801) | Pelagic marine microbial communities from North Sea - COGITO_mtgs_110509 (SPAdes) (version 2) | ecosystem: Environmental > Aquatic > Marine > Epipelagic ... | reverse complement strand
TGAAAGCGGGGCCTTGAAAAGCCAGTCCGGTCGCCATCATATCAGCGAGCTCGTCTTCGTCAGCGGGCGCCATTACGACGACATCGGGAACGCAGCGCAGGTAGGCGAGGTCAAAAAGTCCATGGTGGGTTGCGCCGTCGTTGGGCGAGAGTCCCGCACGATCCATGCAGAAGAGCACTGGCAGGTACTGGAGGGCGACATCGTGAATGATCTGGTCGTAGGCTCGCTGAAGGAAAGTCGAGTAAATGGCGCAGACTGGGTGAAAGCCAGAGGTGGCCATGCCGGCTGCGAAGAGTACGGCATGTTCTTCGGCGATGCCGACATCAAAAAATTGATCGGGTAGGGCATCTTCCAGAATGTTCAAGCCGGTGCCCGCTGGCATGGCGGCAGTGATGCCGACGATGTTTGCATCCTCTCGAGCGAGTTTAAGGAGTGTTTCCCCCATCACATCCTGATACTTTGGCGGCGTTCCGGGCGCGGCGGGGGCACCTTTACCAGTCTCGATATCGAAAGGGCTGGCTCCGTGGAAGCGCTCGGGGTTTTTGATGGCGACGTCGTAACCGCGGCCTTTTTCGGTGAGCACGTGGAGGATGACGGGTTGCTCGGCATTCTTGGCAAACTCGAGGTAGTGTTCGACTTGCTTGTGGTCATGCCCGTCGATGGGGCCGATGTAGCGAATGCCGTATTGCTCGAAGATGGAGGAGGAAACGAAAAAATCCTTCGTCTCCTGCTTCCATTTGGCACCCAAGCGGACGATGGCGTTGCCGCCGGGCATTTTTTTGAGGAATCGCTCAATGTCGTCGTTTAACCGATTATAGGCCGGAGTGGTAATGAGCTCGTTAAAATAGCGGGAGAGCGCGCCGACGTTTTTGGCAATCGACCACTTGTTGTCGTTGAGAATAATGATGAGGCGCTTGGTGGAAGAGGCCACGTTGTTGAGCGCCTCCATCGTAATGCCGCAGGTGAAGGCCGCGTCGCCGCAGAGCGCGACGACATGCTCGTCGCTGCCGCGTTGATCACGTGCGCAGGCCATGCCAAGAGCTGCGGAGAGTGCGGTGCCGGCATGGCCCGCGCCGAAGGCATCGTGCTCGCTCTCGGCGCGCGAGAGGAAGCCGCTTAGGCCGTCGCTTAGACGTATGCGCTCGAAGCGCTCGTCGTTGCGACCAGTGAGTAGCTTATGGATGTAGCCTTGGTGGGCGACGTCGAAGCAAAAGCGATCTTTGGGCGTGTTAAATACGCGGTGCAACCCGATGGTGAGTTCGACCACGCCCAGATTGGGGCCGACGTGGCCGCCGTTTCTGGCCGTCGCCTCGATCACGCGTGTGCGTATCTCCTGCGCGAGTAGCGGGAGCTCTTCGGGGGCCAAGTGTTTAACGTCGGCTGGTGAGTGTATCCGGTCCAAGAGGGGCATGGTTTCATTCCTCATCGGCATCGTCGAAGGCTTCGACTTGTCCGGTTTTTAAGTTGAGTTGCTCAATCTTGAGTTCGGCTTCTTTTAGTTGCACTTGGCAGTGTTTAAGCAGTTTGGAGCCTTCTTCGAATTTGGAGACCAAGTCGGCCAGCGGCGTATCACCGTTTTCCATCGCCTGGATCAGTGCTTCGAGGCGTTCGACGGATTCTTCGAAAGTGGGATCTTCTTTTTTAGCGGGCATAGCGAGAAACGATTAATCTCGGGAGTCGAAGGCGTGTAAGATCGCCTCGAGGTCGATGTTTTTGGTAATGAGGTCTTTGATAATAGGAATTTTGTCTTTGTCGCCAGGCTGGGTCTTGACCGTCATACTGTTGACCTTAGAAGCGACCTTGTAGCTGTCCTCCGGGCAGAGCACGACAGGAATCTTAGTCTGGGCGAGCATTTCCATGAGCTTCGGGTGTGGTAGGATGCTACGTGTGAGAATAATACCGGCAATGGCCTTTGACTCGCCGATACTTTCGGAAGCGATGGCGGAGAGGATGATATCCTCGCGGTCGCCGGGTGTGATGATGAGTACGCCGCTGTCGAGATGCTCAACCAGTCCCTTCGCGGCCATCGCGCCGATGATGACTTTATTGATACGGTTCGCGCTGCCCTGCTTTCTGCCGTTGAGCCAACGGCCGTTAGTCTCTTCGACGACTTGCTCGAGATTGGGCTGTGTCAGCTTGGCCTCGTGAGGGATGCAGCCGAGTAGGGGGATGTCCATTCGTTCTAGTGCGATACGGCAATACTTCTCGACCATCTCGATCTTGTCGGGCTCAACTTTGTTGATGATCGCCCCGATTATCTGGACGCCGGCTGCCTCAAAGACGGCTTTGTTCAGCGCGATCTCGTCGATCGGACGGCCTATGCCGCCGCGGGCGACGATAATAACCTTGGCGTCGAGACGCTTGGCGACATTAGCGTTGGAGAGGTCAAACACCGATCCGACGCCGGCGTGCCCGGTGCCCTCGATGATAATATAGTCCTGTTGGAAGGCCGCCCGGTCGAAGGCACGGCACATTTTGTCAATCAACCCGGTATGGTTGGACAGTGGGTTTTCCAGATATTGGCGCGTGAAAGTATGATGGATCGCGATCGGGCTCATCGCATGGATCGGGATATTAACGTTGAATATATGGTTCAGGAGGACGGAGTCTTCGTCGATCTGGTGCCCCTCGACTTCAATGAAGCGCTGGCCGACGGGCTTGATGAATCCGACTCGCGGGGTGATGCTGCGTAATGCGGAAAAGAGTGCCAGGCTCGTCGTCGTTTTCCCGTCATTCATCCGGGTAGCTGCGATGAAGATACGTTTAGTCGTCTTGTTGCGCGGGGCAGTCAAAATCTCCGTATCGTCGGGCTCGGTAAAATGTTTTTGGGACGTTTGCATGGTGATGCCGCGTGCGCAGAGCGTTTGCGCTGGGTGCTTAGAGAATGGTGACGTCCTCGTTCAGGTCGTCGCAATTCTCGGTGGGATAGAGCAACTTATGGTCGATGGCTTGCGAGGCGACCATCACGGCGGTGCCGAAGATGTCGCTGGCCGTAGCGCCGCGGCTGATTTCGGCAGCTGGTTTCGAAAGGCCAGTCAAAATAGGGCCGTAGTTACGGGCGCGGGTCAGGGTGTCGACGAGTTTCGACGCGATATTGGCCGAGTGGAGGTCGGGGAAAATGAGGACGTTGGCCTGTCCGGCGACAGGTCCATCGATTTTTTTGGTCTTTGCCGTGATCGGGTCGAGCGCGGCATCGACTTGGAGTTCGCCGTCGATTTCCATGGGGATGCCGAGGGCGAGCGCTTTCTTGCGCGCCATTTCGGTGGCGGCTTTCATTTTGGCAACGGTTGGGTTTCGACTCGATTTACTTTTACTGGAGTAGCTGAGCAGCGCCACGTAGGGCTTACTGTTGGTCAAGTGATAGCGGAGTGCCGCCGTCGTTACAGCGATGTCGCAAAGTTGCTCGCTCGTTGGATCGGGCACTACGGCGCAGTCGGCGAGGAAAAGCTCGCGGTCTTTACCCGTATCATGATCTTCGAGGTCGAAGATGTTCAATGAAGACATGGTCGAGACCTCGGGAAGTAGCGGGATGATTTGGAGGATCGGACGCAGAGCGCTCGAGGCCGAGCTGGTGGCGCCAGAGACGAGGGCATCGGCTTGCCCGGTCGCCAGCATCATGGTGGCGAAGTAGTTGGTGTCTTCGAGGTATTGTTCCGCATCTTTATCCTTCAGGTTCTTGAAACGGCGCAGACCTTGAAACTGATGCACAAAGCCGCTCCACTCGTCGCTGCGGCGCGGCTCGATGATACGGATGCGCTCGAGGTTAATGTCCAGCTTCTCGGCGTTGGCTTTGATCTGCGCACGGTCGCCCAGTAGAATGGGGATGCCGAGGCCATTGGAGGCAAATTGCCGGGCTGCTTGTAGGATCCGGGGGTCGCTGCCCTCAGGGAAGACGACACGTTTTGGGTGGCGCTTGAGGCGGACGGTGAGTTTTGAAATAAGTGGCATAATAAAATTTTTTCAGGAAGCAGAGGTCTTTCAGGGCGAAAGTGGAGAATCGACGAAGAACTAAGAGGATTAAATATACAATTGCCAAAGTTTTTCGTGCGGTAGTTTCTAAACGCGGTAAGAAACGTCCTTCGCCTCTTGCTGCAAACCGATGCTCCAGAATCTTAAAAACATCGCCGTGGTCAGCCTATCGACCGTGGGCTCCCGTCTGCTCGGGCTGTTGCGCGATGTGCTGGTCTTTGCCGCGCTGGGCACGAGCCTTTGGAATTCAGCCTTTATTCTGGCCTTTACCTTGCCCAACCTTTTTCGGCGCCTACTCGGGGAGGGCGCGCTGACCTCGGCCATTGTGCCGGTCTTCTCGGATGTGCTGGAGCGCGACGGGCGTGCAGGTGCTTTCCGTTTTTTCAATCAGGTCTTACTCCGCCTCCTGCTCGGCCTGCTTGTCATTATCGGCTCGGGCATGATCCTTCTGAGCTGGGCGGCGGGCAGTGATTGGTTGCCTGGGCGATGGACGACGGGTGCTGCACTGGCCGTTTGGCTGCTGCCCTATATGCTGTTTATTTGTCTGGCGGCGATTCTTTCGGCGGGGCTCAACCTCGTCGGCCGCTTCGCTGTGGCCGCCTCGACTCCGATTCTGCTCAACCTGGCTATGATCGCGGCCTTGACCGCGGGGCTCTGGCTTAATGCGGATGCCGCACGCATCGTCTATTGGCTTTGCGGGGGTGTGCTCGTCGGCGGTTGTCTACAGCTGCTGTTGCCTGCGATCGACCTTATGCGCCAGGGCTGGCGCCCTCGCGTCGAGTCGGCTGGCGGGGCAGCGCTGGCGGAGCTCTGGCAACTTTTTTTGCCCGGTCTCCTGGGTGCGGCCATTTTACAGGTGAACATCCTTGTCTCGCGCCTGCTCGCCTATTCGCTTGATGAGTCTGCCGTCTCTGTGCTCTACCTGGCCAGCCGTCTGATGGAGCTACCGCTCGGCGTTTTCACGATCGCTGTGGCGACGGTCTTTTTCCCTCTCCTGGCCAAGGCCTTGTCTACCGGAGATGAAGCGGGCTTTTCCACCGCCTTTTTGCAAGGTCTGCGCCTGGTTATCGGTATTTCGCTACCCGCAGGGGTCGGACTGTATGTGCTTGGCGAACCGATTATTGAATTACTCTTCTTCTGGGGAGCCTTCGGTCGCGCCGACGTTATGGCCACTGTGCCGCTGCTCGCTATCTACGGCATCGGCTTGCCGTTTTACTCTGCCGCGACTTTTGCGACCCGCGGTCTCCATGCGAGCAAGGATATGCGCACCCCGGTGCGTGTCGCCGGTTACTGTCTTTTGATCAACTTTTCTGCTGGTCTCCTCCTCATGCAGTTTTGGGGTGCGTGCGGTCTGGCTACGGCCAATGTCCTCGCGGCCATCGCCCAGAGCTACCTGCTCTGGCGCGCACTCTCGGCGCGTCACGCCGCTTTGAGCTTCTGCGCGATGCGTCTGGCGCTGGCTAAATTACTGCTCGCGGGGGCGGTCATGGGCGCGGTCTGTGCGATCACTTCGCGGTGGCTGAACGCGTTCGGTTTCGCCGAGAAACTGGACGCTGCTCTCGCCGTGGCCGTCTGCGTTCCAGGGGGTGTCTGTGTCTACTTCGCACTGCTCTACCTCCTTCGCTTCAAGGAACTTGACGCGCTCAAAGCGCTCCTGCTTCGTTATTTCCCGAAGTCGAAGTAGCAAAGCGTTTTCCTGTGTGCGGCTTGTTTCAGCGGCAGGAGTGAGTCGAATACATCCGGGAGCGGAATTAGCTCTCTGCTTAAATGTTCTATAAGCCCGGTATGTAGTTCAGTGGGTTGTAGCTGCGGTTTTGTTCGATCGTGACTCCATGTTCCGTGCGGGTAGAACCACAGGCGCTGAGTCCGAGTAAAGCAGTGATGAGTAGGAGACGGAGAGTGGTTGAGTGGATGCGGTTTTTCATGTGGTTTCCTGGTTCATTTGGGTGTCTTGGGTGTGAGCGGCGCTGGCCTGTTTTGTCATAGAGGATTATAGAGGCGGCGGGCAGAAGTCCAGCTTTGCTCTACTAGAGCGGGAGGCCCGGGTGCAATTTTAAGTGCGGGGTCAGGCGGCCACCTAAAGGAAGCCGCATACGTAGGTCCGCTCCTTTAGGTGCGGGACGCATTCCGGCAACTGTTGCGGTTTGTGTCCGCTGTGGATTGAGTGGCACCCCGGAGGCCCCTGATGACTGACGGTGTAACTTCGCCTTCAATTTTTTCTGTGCCCCTGCTCTTGCGCGAAAGCGGCTTGAAGCTATAACACATGAATCATGCCAGACTCCCCAGCCTCCGATATCTTGCTTTCCGTTCGTGATTTGAAAGTTCACTTCCCCGTCAAGGGAGGGCTGTTTCAGCGCACCGTGGATGTGGTCAAGGCCATCGACGGCATCAGTTTCGACGTGCCGCGCGGTAAAACTGTCGGCCTCGTCGGCGAAAGCGGCAGTGGCAAGACCACAACTGGGCGCGCCATCGCCCGGCTCGTGCCGATCACGGCGGGTTCGGTGCATTACGGCGGGCGCGATCTGGCCACGCTAGCCCGCAGCGAGTTTTTCGCCTATCGTAAAAAAATACAGGTCATCTTCCAAGACCCCTTCGGCTCGCTCAATCCGCGGATGACGATCTACAGCATCATCGCCGAGCCACTGGATATTCATTTCAAAAGCTGGACGAAAGTGCAGAAACAATCGCGGGTGGCCAATCTGCTGGAAAAAGTAGGCCTCAGCGCTGATTTCATGCAGCGCTACCCGCACCAGTTCAGCGGCGGTCAGCGTCAACGCATCGGCATCGCCCGTGCCCTTGCGGTCGAGCCGGACTTCATCGTTTGCGACGAGCCGGTCAGCGCCCTCGACGTCTCCGTTCAGGCGCAGATTGTCAACCTCCTGCAAGACTTGCAAGACGAGCTCGGGCTGACCTACCTCTTCATTGCTCATGACCTCGCAGTGGTCGAGCACATCAGCGACGAAGTGCTAGTCATGACAGAAGGCAAAATCGTGGAGCAGGCGAGCGCAGAGAATATTTACAACAATCCGCAGCACCCCTACACGATCAAACTTTTGGAGGCCGTGCCGCAGTTATAAGGGTCCGGTCGCCTGGACGGATGAGGTCGTGCCGATGTCCTCAATTTTGCGACCTTTTTTACCGCTTCGTGCGGATGTCAGCTGCAGACGCCCTCAATTCTCCCGTGCTTGCGAAGCGAGTAAATCCCTGAGTTGATCTTTTTTCGCCGAATCCATCTTCGGGCGGTGATCGGAAAGTGTTTCTTCATGCTCTTTGTAGCAGCGGCACATGTCTTGGCTCTCTATCACCTGACGGTTGAATTTGCCACAGAAAACACACAATTTGACGTGCAAATTCAGGAAGAAACGGCGCAATGGGGGCAGTTTCTCGTAGTCCTCCTTGGACAGCGCGTTGGATACTTGTTTGCAGGTAAGCATTTGTTCTAGAGTTATTTAGCGTCTTTGCCGGTCCAATTGGCTTCGAGCGAAACTTTGAGTTGTTCACGCGCCCGATGTAAAAGGACCCATAAGTAATTCGGAGTAATGTCCATTGCCTTACAAACTTCCTCAGTACTTTGGTCTTCGAGTACGCGCAGCACAAAGGCTTCGCGGGCCGGGTCTTTGACTTGGGCGATGCATTTCTCGAAGACCACCCAGAATTCGCCGTTGTCGTAGTATTTGCGTGGATTGAATTGCCAGGGGTCGGGATTGGTCGTGGCGATCCCACTATATTTAAACCAAAAGCTTTCGAGTAGCGCTTCGTCTTCGGCCTCGATATCAACTTTATTTTCTTTGATCGATTTGCGGATTTGGTCGACGATTTTGTTACGCATGATGCCGCGTAGCCAAAACTTGATGTCGCGGCTTCCGTCGAAGCGCTCGAGGGCTTTGATCCCTGCGAGAAAGGTATCCTGCACACAGTCTGCGGCGGCATCCGGATTCCTCAGGCGCGACATGGCGAAGCCATAGAGATAGTCGCCATACAAATCGACCCACTTCTCGGGTGGGGTTATCGGGACTTTGGGCTCTTTCTTTGCGGACACGGTGGTAGGTTGCGCAGGCCTAGCTAAGGCGTCAACTCTTGTTGGCCCTATACAGAGCAGGTTAGCCGATACTGTTTTTTGAAACGATGGACGAGCTCTGTGCGCTCAGGCATCGGGATGTAGCAGTACTAGATGGTCGCGGTGGATGACTACGTTATCTTCCAGCTCGGGTCGAGCGGAGCTCATGCGCTCGATGTTATAATTGGCGATGCCGTGGGCCAGCACTTGGCCATCAGGCGCGCAAATTTGCACGACGTCGCCGCCTTCGAAGTCGCCAACGCAAGAAGTAATACCGGCTGCGAGCAAACTCTTGCCCCGCTCGACAATGGCTTCCGCTGCGCCTGCGTCGATGGTGATCGAGCCGTGGGTATGGTCCTGGATCGCGATCCAGCGCTTGTGGGATTTTACGGGTACTTCACTCGGCGCGAAATAGGTGCCCACGCGCTCGCCTGCGAGGAGCTTGTCGAACAGTTCAGGGTCGCTGCCACTGCCGATGAGGACGCTGCAACCCGCGCGGTGCGCTATTTTGGCCGCGGAAATTTTGCTGATCATCCCGCCAACCGAGGTGGTTTGATTGGTTCCTTGCGCCATCGCTTCGATCTCGGGAGTGATGGCGTTGACGATGGGCACGACTTCGCCGGTGCCCTCCATGTCGATCAGTCCCGGGATATTGGAGAGGATGAATAGCATGTCGGCATTGGCCACGCTGGCTACGAGGGCGGAGAGGGTGTCGTTATCGCCGAACTTGATTTCGGCTGCGCTCACGGTGTCGTTCTCGTTGACAATCGGCACGATCCCATTGGCCAGTAGTCGCTCAATGGTATTGAAGACTGCGTTGTGGCGGTGCTTGGCACGCAGATCTTCACGGGTGAGCAGAATCTGCGCGACGGTCAGGCCGTGCGGATCGAAGCCCTGTTGCCAGTTGTTGATTAGGATGCTCTGCCCGACCGCGGCGCAGGCTTGTAAGGTGGCGAGATCTTTGGGGCGTTTCTCCAGGAGGAGTTTGCCCATGCCGAGACCGACCGCGCCCGAACTGACGACGATTACTTCGATCTCGCGCTCGCGCAGGGTGTTGATTTGGCTACAGAGCGCGGCGATGCGAGCGGTATCCAAGTTGCCGATGCCGGACGTGAGGACGCCAGTGCCGAGCTTGATAACGACGCGTTTGGAGTGTGCTAGCATGGCAGAGGCCAGGGGGCAGAAGTCAGACGGCAGAAGTCAGAGGGCAGGGATCTGCGGCTCCTGTTTCTTGGATTATACCTTCTTCAGGTCGGCTTCTTTTTTGACAAGGTAATCGTTGATTTCGGCGATGTAGTCGTCGTGCGCTTTTTGCACGTCTTTTTCGTAGCGCTTGTAATCATCTTCAGGCAAGCCATCGCCTTTCGCGGCTTTGAGTAAGTCGAGTGCGTCGCGGCGGCCTTGGCGGATGCGGACGCGGCCGTCCTCGGCCATGCCGCCTGCAGTTTTGGCCAGTTCTTGGCGCCGCTGGCCGGTCAATTCCGGCACGGGGACGCGGAGAATGCCGCCGTCGATGATCGGGTTCAGACCAATGTTGGCTTCTTGGATGCCTTTTTCGACATCTTTGATGACGCTCTTATCCCAAGGTTGCACCATGATGGTGCGGGCATCGGGTGTGGTCACCGCTGCGACTTCCTTGAGGGTTACCGTGCTGCCGTAGGCGTTTACGCGGACGCCGTCGAGCATGGACGGGGTCGCCTTGCCAGTATGTAGGCTGTTGAATTCGTGCAGCGTATGGTCGACCGCCTTTTTCATGTCGGCGTTCATTGATTTGAGGATGTCTTTCGGTTCCATCGATTGAGAAGTTAGGAGTTAGGAGTTAGAAGTTAGGAGTTAGGAGTTAGGAGTTGGGAGTTAGGATTAAAACTAGTTAACCAACGTGCCGATCTCCTCACCCATTACAGCGCGGTAGATTGAGCCGCGCTCGCGCATGCTGAAGACGAGAATAG
>Ga0209196_1003225_pt1 | contig 9983 bp, 11 predicted proteins | sample COGITO_mtgs_1105_5_FD_184801 | JGI IMG/M metagenome (GOLD analysis project Ga0209196, IMG submission 184801) | Pelagic marine microbial communities from North Sea - COGITO_mtgs_110509 (SPAdes) (version 2) | ecosystem: Environmental > Aquatic > Marine > Epipelagic ... | reverse complement strand
AGAAGATGCGTCAGTTTGAGTTCCAATAAAATCAAAAGTCCAATTATTTTCTTTTAAGTCTTTCCAAAGTTCATATCTATAGCTTTCAAATATAGGTCTTGCCCCTTCAACTCTTGATGCTCCTAAGGCTAGTATTTTGTTTATTGAAGTGTTTTGTGATTCTGGATTAGCATCATCATCTTTATCGCAAGCATTGAAAGTTAATAGAGAAATTCCTATCAGTAATAATTTAATTTTTTTATTCATTTAGGAGTTGTTTTAAATTTCAGTGAACGTCTTTGCGTATGTTTTGTTGTGTTTTTTAAGCAACTAATTTAGTAAATACAAAACCAACATAGAAACTCTGCGAGGGTTTTTGTAGTTAGGCTAGAACTTGCAATAAATTATATAAGGTGTTTGCAGTAGTATTTGTTTTACCTTAAGTCAAGTTTATTTGTCATTTAGTATTATTTGCTTTACATTTGTTAAAACTTTAATATTTTTAACTATGAAATTAAATTATCTGTTTCCTAACAAGTACAAGAAAGTTGGTTGGTTAATTCTCATTCCATCTGCAATCATTGGTTTGATAACTCTTTATTTAGATTTTGAACCTAATTCTTTGGATTTTAATGTCCCTGCTATTTTTATTGAAGAGCTTTTGGGGGATAAACATTTCTTCGGAATTGTAAATAATAATATTTTAAATGAAATTTTAGGCGCTCTAATATTATTTAGCTCATTATTAGTTGCTTTTTCTAAAGAAGAGTCAGAAGATGAATATATTTCAAAAATTAGGTTAGAAAGCTTGGTTTGGGCTGTTTATTTCAATTACGCTGTTCTTTTAATATCATTTGTATTGATATTCGATTTGGCTTTTTTATGGGTTATGATATTTAACATGTTTACAATTTTATTGTTTTTTATTATTCGATTTAATTGGCAAATTTCTAAACTTAAAAAAATCGCTCATTATGAAGAATAGCATTAAAGTCGAGAGAGCAAAAAAAAATATTACGCAAGCTGATTTAGCTATACTAGCAAAAGTTAGTAGACAAACAATTAATGCTATGGAATTGGGGAAATATGTTCCATCAACAGTTTTGTCTTTGAGATTAGCTCAAATTTTTGAAGTTGAAGTAAGTCAGATTTTTACTTTAGAAGAGTCCGATTGGAATTAGGACATATTACTGCTAAAGGTTACGTCTATGTAAAGTAGCAGAATAAAAAGGCCAGTACTTTTCAGTTTATTAATAAAGATATTAGAAGAGTATAAACTTTGTACTTAACTGCTATTTTTTATATACCGTGTTATGCCACGTTATTTATTACGGATTTTCAATAATCTATGTGTAGAGAAAATAATACCGGAAAAAAGAATCACATTAATAATGTCAATCTTAAGCTCCCTTTTAATTAAAATTATCGAGCAAGTGAGAAGAGATATTACTTCTAGAAAGATTAAAAACCTAATTTTGGTTACCATAGTTAATTTTTGGTTGCAACATTTTGTATCACAGCAAGTAACGGTAAAAGCAAACTTATTTTACTCTTTTTCATTTAGTCTATAAAGTTAACTATTCTTAAAAAAACGTTAGGTTATTTAATATTTTAGTTAATGCTTTTATATATTGTTATGGGCTGGGATTTTATTTTCCTTTTATTATTTTGTCAATTACTTTTTGGCCGGAGTCTAGGTCTTTGATTTCAATAAGATAAGTACCAAGAGGTAAGGTTTGAATTTCAATTACAGACTTATTTGTTGTATTGATAATTACTCTTCCATTTAAGTCGTAAAGATTAGCATCGTATTTTAGATTTTCTGGAACATCAATGTTGATAATATCTATTGCCGGATTTGGATAAATACTAATGTTTAAATTTGTTAATTCATGAGTCGATAAAACCGAATTCAAATTAAATTTATAAATCTCTGTTACATATTCTGAAACACTAGTACCATTTATGATATAAACCTCTCCATTAATTACGAAAGAAGCAGGAGCCCAACGAGATCCCTCCGGGTGAGGAGGCAATTCATCCCATGTGTCTGTTACAGGGTCATAGGCCCAAAATTCTCCTGTATTCATTGAATTGTGGTTATCTCCATCACCACTTAGCACATAGCCTAAGCCATTATATGAAAATTGTGTCCCCGCCACTCGACCTTCTGCTGGTAGTGTTGCTACTTGAGTCCAAGTTTCCCCAGCAATGTCATAACGAAACCAATCATTAAAGATAGCATTCCCGTGTCCGAAGCCCGTATACACGTAATCGTCAATTCCAAACTGATAAGGATGATGTCTCGATAGTGAAGGTAAATCATCTTTTTGAGACCAAGTGTTTAATGCAATATCATACTCCCACCAATCATTCATATTACCTGATGAACTGCTTCCTAAACCTACAAATACTTTTCCGTTGTGCGCTATCATAGCTGGGTGCGCTCTTTCTGCACACGGACAAGAGGCCAATTCGGTCCAACTCATATTCGAAGGGTCAAATACCCATAAATCATTTAATCGTGATGTGCCATCATTTCCAAATCCAAAGTATGCTTTTCCATTCCAAATATCACCAATCGCAAAACCACGAGCCCCGCCGGGAAAAGGGGTAAGCTCTGTCCAAGAGTCGGTTGCAGGGTTGTACTGATAAAAATCATCTCGTACTCCAGAATCCGAATTACCACCGACAATGTAGCCCATGTCGTCAAAACTAAAAGCAAAAGAGTGATGAGTTTCATTAAAAACATTAGGTAAAGAAGTTACTTGTACCCAGTCTTGCGCTTTTACCTGGAAACACATGCACAGAAAAAAAACATAAACTAATTTCATGATAAAGTGGTTTGTTAATTGATAATAGCAAAGGAAAGAAATAGTGTTATGAATGCAATACGTTACAGTGCTTATTTTATAATGCGATAAGTTATTAGTTGCTACCAAAAGGAAGATAGGTTACTTATAATGTCCTATCTAATTTTTTTCTTACCCATAAAGTGTTTGTATAAGATTAATTGCGTGGTTTAAGCACCTAATTTAGTAAATAAAACACAGATAGAAAGTTGGTGAAGACTTTCGTAATTAAGCTTTTACCAGCAATTAATTTTATACGGTGTTAGCAGCTTTTTATTTATTATTATTATTGTTTTAAAGGAATTATCCAAATATTATTTTCTTCATCAATTTTGCCACCTAATTCCTCTAACACAACTCTGTTAGTTACCATAAGACCCTTTTTAGCCATATTTTCAAATGAATCTATGCCATCATTGGGGAAATTTTGTCTTGTTCTGTGAATATTAAATCGATTTGAGAATGTCCGACCAAAGGTATTTTCTATTCCGTCTTTTCCAATAATAAAACCAATCAGACCACCCCAAGTTGCGGTTGGATTATCCGAATCCCAACCTACAAGTGCCCCAATTTTTATAGTTTCTTTTAAATCTCCTTCTCCATAAAAAAGACTTACTAAACTTGCAGCAAAATTTATTCCTGCCGCAAAACAGCCATTACAATATAAATTTCTTGATGTTATGTTATAGCCGTCTTTTTGGTTAACCTGATATCTGTAGTAAAGTGAATCTCTTGTTTGTTCCCAAGGAATACCTGTCTCATATAAGAGCCTAGTATAATCATACATTTTTGCTGGATAGGAATCATTTGGCAGTATTTCTCTTGATTTACTCGACATCCAAAGCATTTTTTCTTTCATGCTACTATTAGAATTTGTAGCATACACAAGCGAATACATAGACACATAAAATTTTGAAATATCCTCTGCTTCTTGTCTAGCAGTAGTTTGTATGGGTAATTCAGCTATATTTAATGCTATATCTGGTCTTGTAGGTGCAAATAGTCCAAATATTTCCGTGGTTAATTGGGCATCAATCATATCATAATGTTCATTAAGTTTTGGGCTCCCTGTTTCGGGTGGAAGAACACCAATTTTCATTAAATCGAATGCTTTTTGATTAGAAACCCATAAGTAGTTTTCCTCTTCAGGCTTTATATGTTTTAACCAACCATTTTGTATTTGCTTTGGGGTAAGTATATTAACTTTATTTGTGTATAGAAGATGTTGATACATAAATTCTATGTCTGTATCATCATCCGCACCCCAAATTTCATCACTGTTTTTAAATACAAAATCTATGGTAGAAGATAAATCGCTGGGAACTCCTTCGCTCCAAATACTTGGTTGGTCGGGTTTTCCCCAATCGTCTCTGGTGTAAAAATCACCTGTTTTAATTTCTCCGATATTGCCAATTTTATCCATTTCTGTTACCAAACCAGTCCAGTTAGCAATGCATTGACCTAGCCAAAATCCGTATAATTGGTTTTGGTACTTATCTTTTGAAATACTAATAGTTTGTGTTTTATTCTCAATATGAATAGTTTTTTTTTCACTTTTTGAGATGCAAGAATTAAAAATTAATAAAGGAATTGATATTAAAATCAAGTTTTTCATAATTGCTGCTAACGTGTTAATGTAAGAGTAGTAGCGGATTAAAACGCACTTACTTTCGGTTAACAATATACTTAATTTAATGCAAAAACGGTTTGAGTATACACCCCAAACCGCTATTGTTTTTATACATCGTTGTAAGTAGTTTTTACTTCAATTCTTTCAATAATGTATTGGCTGCAAGTTTACCCAATTCATTAGAAGCCAAAGGGCTTGCACCCGTGATTAGTTTTCTGTCAACACAAACTGTTTTATCAGATTCTGTATTAATTATAGTAGCGCCTAAGTTTTTCAATCTTTCGCTCACACCGTTTTTCATGTGCCCTGGCAAATAACCAATCATTGGTGTCATTTCATCCACAGCGTCAGGGAATACAGCCATCTTGTATCCATTGTAAAGAAATTTTTGATTATCAAGTGTAGTAGATAATAAAGCACCGGGTCCATGACAAATAGTAATTGTGAATAAATTATTTTTATGCGCCCAATTCAATACTTTTCCAACGTTTCTATCTTCTGGAATACCAATCATTGCCCCATGGCCACCTGGCACAAATACAGCAGCATAAGAACTATCATTTGCAAATGAATTAGTAATGAATTCAGCTAACTTTTTAGGCTGCTCAAAACTCGATTTGTAGTCGTTGTAAATCGCTTTTACATGTTCATCTTCTTCAGGAAAAGCCCACATTTCAAATACAACAGGTTTACCTGTAGGCGTAGCTATTTCAAAATCAAATCCTGCATTTTTAAGGTGTAACATTGGCAGAAGAGCTTCTATTGGATGATTACCTGTAGAAAAGGATTTGCCATTTTTCATCTCCAAGTTTTTTTGCTCCGTGAAAATCACCAAAATCTTCGATTTACTTCCTTTGTATTTTGTGTACTTGATGTCCTCAAAATCTGTTTTGGAAACTGTTCCTAATGATAAAGCTAAACTTGAAGGGCTATACGAGCCATCCACTTCTAGTTTAGGTTGAGCCATAAAATAGATTACAATAAATGCAAGTACAATAACACTTGCCAATCCAATTAATATTTTTTTAATCATAATTTTTGTTTTTAAAATTTGAAACAAAAGTACGGTGCTGGTATAAGATGAAATTTACCCTATGGTAAGAAAACTATTTTTTAGTATTTTCTACTCTTATACGACTTAAGCTTTGTTGTGTAATGCCTAAATAAGATGCAATGTGATAGTTTGGAGTGTATTGCTCAATATCGGGATATTGTTTGAGAAACAAATCGTATCTCTCCGGAGCAGTTAGTTGCAATTGATTTAAGATTCTTTTATGCAAACTGACCACATGACGCTCTAAGTTTTTTCGCTGAAAAGCTTCAAATTCAGGGAATATTGAATATATCCCATCCAATTTTTTAGCATTAAATTCGATTATATTTGAATCAGTAATGCATTCTATTGTTAATGTAGATAGTTCATTGCTGTAGATCGCCATAAAATCACTAATCCACCAATTTTTGATAGCAAACTGTAATGTGTGCTCTTTTCCCTTTTTATCAATACAATATGCTCTTATGCAGCCGTCTTTAACAAAATACGTGTTCTTTACGGCTTGTCCTTGACGAATCAAAACATCCCCTTTAGAAACTGCCTTTTCTTTTGCAATAGAAACAATATATTCTTCGGCTTTTGGGCTAAGAGCTGTACTACTTTTTATTTTACTGATTAAGTCTTCCAATTTTTGTCTTGATTATAATTACTTACAACGGTTAGTATATGGCAAGTAGGGCAGTAGAAAGCGATAAACTTTCGGGTTTGCTCTGAGCCAGATTTCTATATTTTGTTTTTAACTTATTCATCTTAAAAGCCAAATTAAAAATTTGGCGGTGTTTGTAAATAGCACTGAAATTTCGTAAACCACCGAAAGCCCTATTTGCTATATACATTGTTGTAAACAGTTTTATTCTGTTATTTTTTTTGAAATTTCTTCAGGCCAAATTATAAATTGTCCATATTGTCCATTCTTTTCAACACCACCAATTTCTTTTCCCCTTTTGGTTGTAATCCAATCGTCTTCTTTTTTATACATCAATTTTTTATCTGAAAACCAACTGTTAATCTTTCGACTGCTTAGTCCCGTTAATTGTGATAATTCTTTCGTTGTCAAAAGTTTAGATTTCGAATTGCTTTTAGTTTGGACTATCTCTGAAATTGTTTTTTCAGATTCTCTCTCAATATTTTTATCAACTTTAGTAACAGAAACTCGAATTTCTTCACTAATTGCTAATAGCCTTTCTGCTTCTTTTCGAATATCATTATATAACTCTTCATCACCTTCTTTTGTGACATAAATTCCCATTTCGTCATTATTCTGCTGAGAAAAAGAATACAAATTCATAGAAGTAACAATCGCTTCCTTTTTGTTTAAATAACATTTAGCGTGAAGTGAATTGCAAAGACTTGTTCTGATTCCAATTTGACTTTCAAGCCAATTACTTTCTTCAACTTGAAGTTTGTTCTCTCTGTAGATAATTCGGATATCTTTTTTTTGAATGTGTAAGTGTTCTAAATTGTCTTTTACCCTTTTATGAAATTGTAGATATGGGCTAATTAAAATCAGTTGATCTTCAGTATTCTTTATTAATTGTTCCAAATGATATGAAACACCTGTAGTATCTAAAAATTTTGCCATTTTTCTATTAGTTTTTTTATTGTTTACAACTGGTTATATGAAGCACAAAGTTCCCGTTTACGGGTCTCAATTTCCGGATAAGAGGAACTTTTGTTCTCGATTAGCATTTTTGTTTAAAGATAATAAAATCGCATCTAAAGGACTTTGAATTTCTAATAAATCTTTTTTTGCTATATGGGTGTAAATCATTGTTGTCTCTGGCTTAGAGTGTCCTAAAAGCTCTTGAATATGGCGTAAACTAACACCGTTTTCTAATAAATGAGTTGCATAACTATGTCTTAAAGTGTGCGGTGTAACATGTTTTTTTATACCAGCCAATGCAACGCTATTGTGCAAGAATTTACGAATACTACTTTCTGAATACCTTTTTTTATTAGGTCCTTCTATAAAATAAAAATGAGGCTTGTAAGTAATTAAATAGTTATTTAAAAGAGGTAAAAATGTCTGTGCTAAAACTACAAACCTGTCTTTTCTGCCTTTTCCAGAAACAACTTTTAGCTGATTTCTACCGATATCTATATGAGATAATTCTAAGGCAGTAACTTCACCAACACGCAAACCAGAAGAATATAATAATGCAATAATTGCTCGATGTTTTAAGTTTTTTGTTACCTGTAATATGGTAACAATATCTTCTGGCGCCAACACATTTGGTAATTTTTTAGATCTTTTTGGCCGGGCTAACTCTAAATCATTTATCATTGTTTCTGGGTAGAAAACAATAAATAATTTTAAGGCACTTATAAACTGCCTTTGAGTACTAATGGCATATTTTCGCTTTATAAAAACAACCTCTAAATACTCTTCTACACTTCTGCTGTCTAAAGAATTTAGCTCTTTTTTTGTATGAAAAGCAATAAAGTCTGCTACAAAAAAAACATATGTATCAATTGTACTTTTACGATACCTCTTGCCTCTTAAATAGGTAAAAAAATTATTTAAAAGTGTTTTCTGAATTTCATTTAATTGGCGCTTATAAAGATTTTTCTTCTGCAAGTGTTCTGAATTGATAATGGCTTTATTTTTAAGCAGTACAACTATTAAATTCAGATTTTCTGCTGTGTCTTCTATACACCAACATTTTAAGGTAGCGCTCCAGAAAGCATTCTTAAGGCTTCGCATTAAAACAATTAATACTTCGTTATATTTAAATTTAATAAGTATTCTAGACTGTTTTCTGTGCGTTTTTCGTTCTAAAAGAACAGTAGGGAGTTTTTTCATTTTTTTTGCAGTTGTCTAAAAATAAGATTTTTTATTTAAAAATTAAATAGTTGCAATCAGTTTTTTTAGTCTTTAGGGTTAAATAAAAAAGATATGGGTTGTCTTCAGGTTGTCAAATAAATAGTTTGTAGATGCTTTAAAAGATAAATATCTTCTGCTTAGAGCATTTAAATTGGTCTCATACTCGCATCAATAGAAGTGTGTCTTTTAAAGCACCTATTTTGTTAAAGGAAACCATTCATTCTGTAAGTTAGAGTCTTATTTTAATAAGATATTCTTTAGTTTTTTTTAAATTATAAGAAGTAGCAACCTCGGCTCTACAGAGTGCTAAATAAAGTTAGGTCTTTTTTATTGATGAAGCCACCTTTAACAAATTTTCATAAACTCTCTCAAAGCATCATTTAATGCCAGCTTATTTTCAATATGAGGCATGTGTCCGTTTTGGAAAACAACAATTGCAGAGTTTGTTTTTTTAGCTTCGTTTAAAGAAGTTTCAAAATCTAAAACAGGATCTTTCTTGCCAATAATTAATAATTTCTTAAAACTATTGTCAGTTAAAACGTGGTTTCTATTTGCACGCAATTGCATGCCTTCTTGCGCAGCAATATAACCTTGCATGGGTGTTAGTAAAGCTTCAGAGACGGCTAATTCTATTTCCTTTTTAAAGAAGGTTTTGCTTTTTGGACCAAACAAATTGGCAAAAGATATACGCACCATATTTCTAAAGTTACTAGTAATCATTTTGTTGGCACGCAAACGCAATGCTTTGCGTTCTGAAGTATCTTCATTAGAGGTAGCGTTCATTAAACACAGCCCTTTTACTTTCTGCGGATGTTTCTCTGCAAAAGCCAAGGCAATATAACCACCCAAAGAATGCCCAACTAAAATACATTTTCGAATTCTTAACTTTTTTAAAACTGCTGCAATAGTTTCTGCAAATAACTCCATGGTATGAATATAGCCTAGACAGTCCGTTTTTCCATGCCCTAACAAATCAATAGTAACTACTCTGTTTCTTTTAGAAATCTCGGGTATAACGTTTTTCCACATAGTGGCATTCTCTAAAAACCCATGAATTAAAACAACAGCAGTTCCTGTTCCTTGATCAGAAAAAGAAATATTTGCATTTTTAAAAGTTAATGATTTTTGCATCACACAAAAATATGTATATTTCCGGCACGAAGACAAGAATTACAATGAACAAAACAAAAGAAATTTGGATTGCCGGTTTTGCACTATTTTCTCTCTTTTTCGGAGCTGGAAATTTAATTTTACCGCCAACTTTAGGGGTAAAAGCGGGCGTAGATTGGTGGATTGTAGTTTTAGGATTCATTATTACGGGAATTACCATTCCTATTTTAGCAATTTTTGCACATGCAAAATTACAAGGAACGTTGTATGATTTCGGGAAGAAGGTTTCTCCTGCTTTTAGCACGCTATTTTGTTTCTTAATTTATAGTATTGCCATAGCCATTCCGTCTCCAAGAACAGCTGCAGTAACACATGAAATGGCAATTCAGCCATTTTTTGATACGCCGCCAATTCTAACAAGTATTGTTTATTTTCTATTAGTATTTCTATTTGCGATAAATAGATCTAGAATTATTAGTTTAATTGGTACTTTTTTAACACCTATAATTGTGCTTATCTTATTGGTAATTATTG
>Ga0209196_1003215_pt1 | contig 10001 bp, 9 predicted proteins | sample COGITO_mtgs_1105_5_FD_184801 | JGI IMG/M metagenome (GOLD analysis project Ga0209196, IMG submission 184801) | Pelagic marine microbial communities from North Sea - COGITO_mtgs_110509 (SPAdes) (version 2) | ecosystem: Environmental > Aquatic > Marine > Epipelagic ... | reverse complement strand
GGGAACTCTCGAGATTCTCCCCTCATTTGAGTACATTAGATTAAAACATAAGCCTATTAAGCCCTATAAAGCAGAAGGAAGTCTGGAAAAAACAAATGAGCACAATACATTTCACCTCACCTACCCTGAGTTGAATCGACAGCTTTCGATTTCTTTTTCTAAAGAAATTCCCCATGAGATTATGGGCTGGGAAGAAAAAAATCTAAAAAATCCTGATCAAATCACTACCGCCAAAAGAATTAAAACACTTAAATTACCCTATTGGACTTTAAACAATTTAGGTGATGAACGTTTTAGGGATTCCTTAGGTTTAAAATAAATGAAATGAAAAAGACATACTTCTTATTTCTTCTGATTTTTGCTCAAAATCTTACTGCACAAAGCAGTGCTGAAATTTATAAAAAATTAAAAAAGTTAAATACCCTTGGGTCTGTTCTTTATGTTGCAGCACACCCAGATGATGAAAATACTCGCCTAATTTCTTTATTTTCAAATCAGTACAATTATAGAACGGCATACCTGTCGATGACTCGTGGGGATGGCGGGCAAAATTTAATCGGCACCGAATTAAGAGAAAGTTTAGGATTAATTCGTACCCAAGAACTTTTGGAGGCTCGCAAATTAGATGGGGGTCAACAATTTTTCACCACAGCCAATGATTTCGGGTATTCCAAACACCCCGATGAAACACTTGCTATTTGGAACAAAGACGAGATTTTAGCACAAATTGTGTATCGCATTCGCTCCTTTCAACCTGACATAATTATTCATCGCTTTGACCACAGAACTCCGGGAAGCACGCACGGACACCACAGTAGCTCAGCTATTTTGAGTAAGCTTGCTTTTGATTTAGCAGGGAACCCAAATGCATACCCTGAACAATTAAAAACAGTTTCCGTTTGGCAACCCAAAAGACAATTTTACAACACTTCATGGTGGGCCTATGGGAGTAGAGAGAAATTTGAACAAGCTGACAAAACCAATATGATTACGATAGAAAGTAATCCAATGGACCTGGTGTTGGGTCGAACAAATGCAGAGGTAGCTGCAAAAAGTCGAAGCCAGCATAAATCTCAAGGTTTTGGCAGTAGTCCTGAATTTGGAAGTCAAGAAGAATATTTAGAACTCATCAATGGAGCTGCCCTAAACAAAAATGATCCATTTGCTGGAATCGATACCCAATGGAGCCGCGTTACAAAGGGAGGAAATATTGGTGGGATGGTAGAAAAAGTACAAGCAGATTTTGATTTAGAAAAGCCCTACACAATTGTACCACAACTCCTTCAGATATACAATAAAATCAAAAGTCTTGAAAATTCCCATTGGCGTCAGATAAAACTTGAAGAAGTAAGTAGTTTAATCCAAGATTGTTTGGGATTACGATTACAATTTAACACCACCCAACCTACTGGGGTGGCCAACACAGAATTATCCATTAACCTAAAAGCTATTAATCCAAGTCCATTGAAAGTTTCCATTTCAAAAATTGAAGGGGCAGTAAACTTAAATCTTAATGAAAATTTAGCCCCCAATAAAACGTGGTTGAAAAGAGAAAAAATTAACTTGCCAGATACTCAGACAACTCCTTATTGGTTATTAGAAAAAGGAGATATTGGAAATTATAAAGTTAATGACAAAGTATTAAAAGGTCTCCCAGAAACACCTAATCCCATTCAAGCTATTTTTCATTTGACAGTAGAAGATACTTCACTAAAAATAGCGATTCCGCTATACTATAGAACCACCGATCGTGTAGCAGGTGAAGTTGCTGAAAATTTTCAATTACTTCCCAAAATAACTACTCAACTGGATGAAAGTCTAGTTTTCTTTAATGATGAAAACAGTAAAAAAGTTCGCTTATCAGTTACTACTCATTCTGCTAATTCTAAGGGAACTGTAAAACTGAACACACCTTTGGAATGGAAAGTAAGTCCTGAATCTCAATCATTTGATATTTCGATGGCAGGTGCTTCGCAAGAATTCAACTTTGAAGTCACTCCTCCTAAAGGAACTACAACAGGAATATTTAGCGCTCTTGCAACTGTAGAAAATCAAAACTATGGTATGCAATTACAGGAGATTGAATATCCTCATATCTCGAAGCAATATTTAGTTTCTCCCAACGAAACCAAGGCAGTAAAAATTGATATAAAAACAAATGTTAATCATATTGCATACTTAAAAGGAGCAGGGGATAAAGTTGCTGAGAGTATACGAAACATAGGAATTAAAGTGACCGAGTTTGACACAGAAGAATTACGTTTAGAAAATCTAATTGGTTTTTCTACTCTAGTAGTTGGGATACGAGCTTTTAACGTGCATAAAGACTTAGCTTTTAAAAATAAAATCCTTTGGGAGTATGTAAAACAGGGAGGAACAGTAATTGTGCAATACAACACCAGCCGTGGCTTTGATGGAAACATTGCAGGTCCTTATCCTATTGAATTTTCAAGAGATCGTGTGACAGATGAAAACGCAGAAGTCACTTTTTTACAACCTAAGCATCCACTACTCAACACCCCAAACAAAATTACAGCTACCGATTTTGAAGGGTGGGTACAAGAACGGGGATTATATTTTTCAAGTTCTTGGGATGCAGCCTATCAACCGCTTTTATCCATGCAAGACAAAGGAGAATCTCCAAAACAAGGAAGTTTACTAGTTGCAGATTATGGCAAAGGAAAATTCATTTTTACAGGACTTAGCTTTTTTAGAGAATTACCAGCAGGCGTTCCGGGGGCCTATCGTTTATTTATCAACTTAATTTCGTACGGTCAATGAAACGATCTACCTATTTCATTTTAATCTTTTTGAACCTCCTCTACTGGATCGGTTTTTATCAATTTATGATTACCTATAGCTAATGCAACTACTGGACTGGATCATATTGGGTGCCACCCTGGCTTTTATCGTTTTATATGGCGTATGGAAAAACAACAGCCATAAAAATATAAACGAATACCTAAAAGGCGGAAATGAAGCACGCTGGTGGACCGTAGGTTTATCCGTAATGGCCACACAAGCAAGTGCTATCACTTTCCTATCCACACCAGGGCAGGCGTTTCATGACGGAATGGGATTTGTGCAGTTTTATTTTGGACTGCCTTTTGCTATGCTCATTATTTGCCTCTTTTTCATTCCCGTTTACCACCGTCTGAATGTCTATACTGCCTATGAGTTTTTAGAAAAACGTTTCAACCTTCAAGTGCGTACCCTGACGGCCTTATTGTTTTTAGTTCAACGCGGACTGGCAGCGGGAATTACCATCTATGCCCCTGCTATAATTTTGAGTGTAGTATTGGGTTGGGATTTAAAAATAGTCGTGTTGATGGTAGGGACTTTGGTAATTACCTACACTATGATTGGAGGAACAAAAGCCGTAAACGTTACCCAAAAGCAACAGATGTTTATCATCTTCTTGGGCATGTTTATCGCTTTTGGATTTATCATATACCGATTTCCTGAGGGAATTGGATTTAACGAAGCCCTCCACCTTGCAGGAAAAGCAGGGAAATTGAACGTTTTGGATTTTAGCATTGACCTCAACAGTCGTTATACTTTTTGGAGTGGCCTTACGGGTGGTTTATTTTTGGCATTATCCTATTTTGGAACGGATCAATCACAAGTACAACGGTACCTCTCTGGAAAATCTCTTAAAGAAAGTCAAATGGGGTTGATCATGAATGGGATTTTAAAAATTCCCATGCAATTTTTCATTCTCTTAGTGGGTGTCATGGTTTTTGTGTTTTATCAATTTGAACCTGCTCCACTAAACTTTAATCCCAAAGCCATTGCAGCCGTGCACAATTCTGAGTCTGCAGCAGCGTTTAGTCAATTGGAAACAGAAAATCGCAGCACACAAAATGACATTAAAACCTTACTCCTCAACGCCATAGATGAAGCTGATTTTCAACAGCAACTGGAGCAACTCACACAAACCGAAAAAATACAGCGCCAAAAAGCAAAAGAGTTAATTACTTCAGTTGATCCCACACAAGAAACAAATGATAAAGATTATGTCTTTATCTCTTTTATTTTAGGGTATCTACCTACAGGATTGATTGGTTTATTATTGGCAGTAATATTTTCTGCTGCCATGAGTTCTACCGCCTCTGAGTTGAATGCCTTGGCCGCAACAACTACCGTAGATTTATACCAACGGAATGTTCAAGAAAAAACACCCGCTCACTATGTTACGGCGTCCAAAACATTTACCCTTATATGGGGAATCATAGCGATTCTTTTTGCTAGTGTAGGAAATTTATTTGAAAACCTGATTCAATTGGTAAATATTATTGGCTCGGTCTTTTACGGTACTATTCTGGGGATTTTCTTAGTTGCTATCTTTATTAAATACGTAGAGGGTAAAGCGGTTTTTTGGGCTGCTCTACTTTCTGAAGTCATTATACTATCACTCTTTACTTATGATGTGGTAAGCTTTCTTTGGCTGAATGTAATTGGAGCAGTGCTGACAGTACTTTTTGCTTTAATACTACAAGTGGTGATTGGGAAGAAATAAGTTGTTCTTTTAATTAAACAAAATGTAAAGACGTTAAGAAGTTAGAAACCTCTTTGTAAAAGGAATCTTCTTACTTTAGCACTTCATGGAGAAGAATAAAAAAGTTGCTATTATTGGTGGAGGGGCTGCCGGTTTTTTTGCTGCTCTTTCTGCAAAACACCATCATCCAGGAGCATCCGTTAGTCTGTTTGAAAAAACATCTAAAGTACTCAGCAAAGTAAAAATTTCTGGTGGTGGCCGCTGTAATGTGACCAACGCAACTTATGACATAAACACGCTATGCAATGCCTATCCCAGAGGTGGAAAGCAGCTAAAAAACATCTTTTACCACTTCAACACAACCGATACCCAAGCGTGGTTTGAAAATCGAGGAGTACCTCTAAAAACGGAACCAGACGGGAGGGTGTTTCCGGTATCCAATCAATCGCAAAGCATTATCGACTGCCTAGAAAGTGAAGCAAAAAAACTAGGCGTAGACATTATCTATCAAGCTGCAGTAAGCAGCCTTACAAAAGAAGGGGAAACATGGAAAATACACTTCTCAAAAGAGCCTCAGGAACAGCTTTTTGATGCTGTTATTATCGCTACTGGGGGAAGTCCTAAACTACAAGGATTTCAATGGCTCAAAGATCTAGGGCATACCATCGCTCCCCCACTCCCCTCGCTTTTTACGTTCAACATACCAAAAAATACCATAACGGAACTAATGGGGGTCGCAGTAGAGAACGCCAAAATAAAAATCAAAGGTCATAACATTGAAACTGAAGGAGCCCTATTAATAACACATTGGGGCATGAGTGGTCCAGCCATACTAAAAGCCTCTGCTTTTGGTGCTCCTGCACTTGCAGGATGCCAATATAATTTTGAAATTCAAGTGAATTGGATAGGAGAACGAAATACAGAATTACTTTTTAATCGATTACTAGCCTGTGCGCTGGAACATCCCCAAAAATCAGTCAGTAAGCAAAAAGCATTTCCCTTACCTCAGCGGTTATGGCACTATATCATTGATAAAACAGAAATATCAGCTGATAAAAAATGGATTGATTTGGGTAAAAAGAAAGGAAGACACTTGGCTGAACTTCTCGCTAATGATGTATATACCGTTTCAGGTAAAACTACTTTCAAAGAAGAGTTTGTAACCTGTGGTGGGGTTACACTAGACTCTATTCATTTAAAAACAATGGGAAGCAAAACTCATAAGGGACTTTATTTTGCTGGTGAAGTACTCAATATAGACGCCATAACAGGAGGATATAATTTTCAAGCAGCCTGGTCAACTGGTTTTATTGCTGGTCAACTTGGGTAAGATATTAAATAAAAAACCCTCCATAGGGAGGGTTTTATTTATTATGAAATTATTCATATTAATTGTCTTTTCCTGCTAAATCAAAAGTTCCTTTTTCTGTATCAACATGACCAATATGCAAATAAATTTGGTCTTCATGTGATCCACTAACTAGACTCCAGAATGTTTTTCTAGATTCAGCTAAGCTGTCATCCTGAGGAGCAGAGTTGGTAACTGATGTTGAAAAGTCAACCAATGAATTATAACATTGCCATACTTCAACTTCATGTCCAGAACCCATAAAATGATATGAAACGCCACCTGAAATTGAAGTATTTGAATCTACTTCAGGTTTGATTCTCCAATCAAAAAAGGCATTTCCCATTTTGACCCAGTTTCCAGAAGAATTATATTTTCCAACTACCATAACAAAGGGAATATCAAAATTTACATTCTCTGCAGACAAAACAGATGTTGGACTTGAAACCCTCACTTCATCTGTGTGTCCATCAGAAAAAGCTCTGTATTCTATCCATTCCTTTTTTGTCGCTTCTTTTGTTGCCTCATCTTTTATAGCATCAATACTATTATTAATGTTTTCTAAAAAAAGATCAGAATCAGCATGGAAATCTTCCATTGAATTAAACTGCTCATAAATAACAAATGTGTGTCCTGAACCATACCAATGCCTAAAAAGCCAATCACCCGTATGTTTTCTGTTTTCACCTAGAGACATATCTGTGAATTTTTTGTGTAATTCAATAAAGCGTGGTACTTCAGAAGCAGCAACATCGTTTATGTAAGTTGCTGAATTATAAACTCTATCCGTTTGTGCGCTTGTAACGTAAAAGGACAAAGTAAGTGTAAGTGCAATAAAAATATTCTTCATTTTAAAATGATTTATGATTAATAAATCAAATTTACACATTTATAAAATGATATGTTTAAAAAGCACCTACCCTGTACTATAGTATTTAGAGGTAGGCACCCTAATATAATATTTCACGGAGGTTGTTTAGGTTGTCTCTCTCAAAGAAATCACGGCATTGATAGATGTAAGGGCTGCCAATACTTTAAAGGTAATTGCAGCAAACCAAATTTGCGCATTGAAGGCGAAGAAGCTAGTACTTTGAGTGGAGAGGACTTTAAAAGAATGCTAGGAGGTGGGTAGGCTTATTACCTACAACAATTGGATAGTATCAATGATGCTATCCTACTCATGTGCGCACTAAGATAATAAATCTTTGATGTTCATGAAGGATCGGTCTGCTACATGTGTATAGATTTCTGTGGTTTTGGTAGAACTATGCCCCAGCAGTAATTGAATGTGTCTAATATCGGTTCCATTCTCTAAAAGATGGGTTGCAAAACTATGCCTTAACATATGTGGGGTTACTTTTCGTAAAATACCTGCTTTTTTTGCTGCAGCATCAACAATATTCAATACACTTGTACCGCTATACTTATCTTTTGTTGCACCTTCAAATAGGTATTTACTTGGCCTGTAATCCTTGTAATACTTTTGTAAGTCTTTGAGAATACTAGGGCTAAGAATACTATACCTGTCCTTATTTCCTTTAGCGTTTTTTATATTAATCATCATTCTCTTGCTATCAATATCGATTACCAACAGATTCAAAAGTTCGCCTCGTCGAAGTCCAGATGAATAGAGCAGACCTATGATGCATTTGTGTTTTATATTATTTGTGCTCTCCATAATATTGATGACTTCTTCTTTTGATAGAACCTTCGGCAACGGACTCTGCTTTCGAGGTCTTTCAATAGAATAGAACCTATTGGGCATACCTAGAACTATCTCGTAGAAAAATTTGATACTGTTTACAGCTAAGTTTATATACGAGTTCGATTTTTTCTCCTGGATCAATTTTTGTAGATAATTTCGAACATCCATTTCATTAAGATCTGTTGGTTCTGTATCGTAATAATGATTGATGAAAGCCTCAAAGCAAGAGACATAATTGCGAATGGTACTTTCTGCATAACGCTTAAGCTCAAGTTTAAGCAAATACTCTTCAGGACAGTTTTTAAAGCCTTTTTTTGCAGGACGATTTCTAATTTTTTCAAGATTTACCTCAGGATTATCCTTATTAATTAAGCGTTCAGCAAAAAAATAATTTCCATTTACCCAAGCTACTCCTCTAAATGTTTTAAATATTAGCTCTAGATTGGTTTTATTGTTGGGTATGTAGTACATACCAAATTCCTTGCTCCAACATACATTTGGTAAGGAATCGACCAAAGCTTGTACGACTTTGTTGGTATTGAACTGAAAACCAATACATTTTAGATTATCAATAAGCAAGTGTTTTAAGGTAATACTGTAGTTAGAATCCATAACAAAAGTTTTTACCAAAATAGCTGTTAAAGTTTATATAATCGTATCTTAATAGAATAGAATGCGTATAAATATCACTTAATTTATTGGTTATGAGAATTCATAAAGAATGTTTCCATTGTGGTAAAGTACTGGAAGGAAGAACGGACAAGAAATTCTGTGACTCACATTGTAAAAGCGCATATCAGTACAAAAAGGAGAAGGAGAGCCCAGAACGGTTTTATAACAAAGTAGATAACCAACTGAAGTTGAACCGGAAGATACTCAAGGAATATAATAAAGGAGGTAAAGTGACAATACGGACGAAGGTTTTAAAGGAATTGGGTTTTGACCCCAAATTCTTTACGCATTATTGGAAAAACAGAAAGGGGGAGGTTTATCTATTTGTTTATGAATATGGGTTTTTAAAAAAAGACGAAAATGGAAAAGATAAATATGTATTGGTCATATGGCAAGATTATATGAGTTAAGAGTTTCTAAAACTTTAAAACCCTTTGATATTAAACGTATGTAAATAATAAACCTATTCGGTTTTGTATTCGCTTATTTTTTTGAATTTATCTCAAGTAATTCTATCCTAGCACTTAATCCTTTTATTGTGTTTTCCAAGACGTCTACCCTTTTTTCAAATTGACCTTTAGGCTCCTCTTTTTTTTCCTTTACAAGCATTTCCTCCTCACCGTACATAATCCATTTAATATTGTATTGGGGAAACTCCTTTGAAAACGATATGAGGTTTTCCAACGTTACTCCGTTTCTGCCGTTTTTTAGGTTGTAAATTTTTTGAGAACCTAGTTCCCTTATACGACGTCCAATTTGTGAACCGTTAAGCCTCGTGTCATCAATTGCTAGTAAAAAACGTGCTCTTATATCATCTGTTGTGTTTTTTTTAGATAATTCTGTTTGTTCCTCCATGGTAGATTTTGGGTTTTGAATATTGCTTCATTTTTAGTGAATCGTATTCGGTAGTGTATTCGGTAGCCTTGGTTCGTAATAAAAAAATCATTGATTTCCATACTTAAAGTGTTGAAAACCAATGACTTGTTTTTGTAGCGAGAGGGGGGCACGATCCCCCGACCTCCGGGTTATGAATCCGACGCTCTAACCAGCTGAGCTACCTCGCCATTTTGGGTGCAAATATAGGATATAAAACTGATAGAAAAAACTGACGGTAAGAAACATTAGAAGGAATTTATCGTGTAGATAGCACCTTCAATTGTTTTATGTAGTTTTTAGAATACAACCCATTGAAAAAATAATGAAAACATTATTTTTCACCTTTTCTCCCCTAATAAGGCAATAAATTTTTTACCAAATAAAGACCTTTTAGCTCTTTTGGAAAGGTGATTATATAAAATCTCTGAATCCAGTTGAGCAGTTATGTATACAATCATATCCGCCCCTGCTTTTTTGATTGCAACTTTGCCAATCGTACTGATTAGTTCTCTTATACTTCTTGAAGATTTGAATAGGTGCCTTGAATTTAATTCATTATCATTTATAAATACTCTTAATGGACCACCAGAATTCTGATCTCAACATCTTTCTTAAAAACAGGTTTCTATCTTTAAAGAAACAGGCTGAATTTTCTACGTAAATTTCTGGAATTATTTTTGCAGTATTTATAACCCCTTCTAAATTGATACTTTTCCCTTGTTGACCAAAAAGAAAAAAGTGTAACTAAGAAAACACCCATAAAAATTAAATTTTTCAAAATTGAATTGATTTATTGAATTTTTGAAATAATAAAAAATATTTTAAACAATGAATCAAAGCCATTGTATTTACGCTATCAAATCTCAATATTGAACCGCAAGGCAATAGGGTCATTGTAAAAA
>Ga0209196_1003213_pt1 | contig 10003 bp, 7 predicted proteins | sample COGITO_mtgs_1105_5_FD_184801 | JGI IMG/M metagenome (GOLD analysis project Ga0209196, IMG submission 184801) | Pelagic marine microbial communities from North Sea - COGITO_mtgs_110509 (SPAdes) (version 2) | ecosystem: Environmental > Aquatic > Marine > Epipelagic ... | reverse complement strand
GTCGCATCTCGCTTCGGCGGGAACTTCACTTCGGTGGGGTAGATAAATGAACGCACAGCCAAACGCTTCGGCGGGAGGCGGACAAAATCCGGCTTACAGCACGCCGAGGTCGACACCTTTTTGAAAGCGAGCTGAGAGCTGAGAGAAAGAGACCTGAGGCTTGAGACCTGAGGGCTGAGGCTTGATGGCTGAGGATTGAGAGCTGAGAGCTGAGGCTTGAGGGCTGAGACCCGCGATGGGAGGGCTGTGGCAATTCTTTCTATCGGTAGCGCGGCAGCGTTATGATGCCCTTGGGTATTCCGGTGGGCCCTGCGTCGTCCCAGTTGAGGTTATTGAACTTCAGTGTGGCGCGAGACGGCCAGTTCTATCCTACCATGCAGTTATAATTAAACCATGAGCCGTTTTCTGCTCTTTTCTCACTTGACAGTTCTTTTTCTAGTACGCACTTTCCCGCCTCTTAACTTTTTTATAGACATGGCTAACACTAAATCAGCACTTAAATATATCCGTAAAACGGAGACTCGTACACTTCGTAATCGTCAGGTGAAGACTCGCCTCAAGACGCTTGCTAAGAAGGTTCAATCCGCTGTTGAAGCGAAAGATAAAGACGCCCTTGTGGCAGTTTCGAAGGAATACATCTCCGCCCTCGATAAGGCTGGGAAGACTGGCCTAGTGCACCACAATAAGATTGCACGACACAAAGCACGTTGTGCTGCGTTGATTGCTGCGTAGTTTTTCTACTTTTTTTAATATGCCCTCGGATTGCTTGTCGATCCGGGGGTATTTTGTATAGTTAGGCCAATCAGTATTATGAGTCAGGCACGTAAGCAAAATTCGATCGGGTTTCCACCAGGCATGTTGGCGGATGCGCCCTTTCGTATGCCTGTCATCGGCGAGTCAGATGGCTGGATCGCCGTCGAGAAGCCGACTGGGGTCGGCATGCGTGAGCATCCTTGGGATGCGGGCGTGCCGGATATGGATGCGGCGCTGAATAAGCAGCTCCAAGCTGAAAAGCCAGAGCTCGTGAAGCGCGGAGCGACCCTGTTTGGCTCAGCGTATTACCTCGATCCTGCGATTTCAGGGGTGGCGCTGTTTGCCAAAAATCGCGACAGCCTAACTGAGCTAAAGAACTTGGTGGGCTCTGCCGAACTGCGTTACCGCTTTTTCTTTGTCACCAAGGCGAGGGCTGCGGGCGGCGCGAAGGAGGTCGTGGCAGATGCGCCGTTGCTGCCGCACAATACCAAGCCGAAAATGATTCCTTCCTCTGCAAAGGGTAAGAAGTCGACGACTGAGTTTAAGTTGTTTTCCGAGTCTCACTTAGGCTGGGCCCTGTGGGAGGCGAGGACGTCATTCCTGCGCCCGCATCAAGTGCGCGTGCATGCGGCGGTGCAGGAATTACCGGTGATGGGCGATGTCCTCTACGCTGGACCAGAGGCGCCACTGCTGAGTGAGCTCTTGCCAAATAAACGCACTTCAGGGATTAAATTCCCCGTGTTGGATGGATTGGCGCTGCATTTGGGTGAAGTCATCTTGCCGGCATCCAGCGAAGCGGCTGCTGCGGTATCATTGCGAGCCGAGCTGCCACGTCATTTCCGAGTTATGCTGCAGCGCATGCAGTTGGCCCTGCCCGAAGCGGAGGCGACAGTGGCTTAGCTACAGAATTCTCAAAATCTCAGAAAACGCTTTACACCAGTGCATTTCTTCGACTTTTTAGCGCTTTTCTAAAATCACACAGCACAAATATTTCCATGGGTAACCTAAAAAAGAAACGTCGTCTCAAGATGAACAACCACAAACGTCGCAAGCGTTTGAAGTCCAATCGCCATAAGAAAAAGGCTTGGTAATTCGTTTGACGATGTTCGAGTGATTCACTCGGTCATTATTTTTCAAGGCGGCTCTCTGTTACAGAGAGCCGTTTTTGTGTGTATGCGTCACACGTCGTCTTCCCGATATATCGGGCATAGGTCTGATCCTTCGGCTATTGGCATATTTGCTCTGCGTGTACATAAGTGATCGCTCGTGGTTGCCGGAAGAGCGCCCGAGTCGGCCGCCTATTTTTGATTTTATCGAAGCGTTGCTGTATTTTCTAAGGTGATACCAATCCCTAACTCAGTGCCTTTGTGTAAAGTGAGTACGTGTATTTGCATGCTCGATCTAATGGAGCCGGCTATCTAATGCTGCAGTAAATAGCTTACTTAATTATAAATATCTTTTTTATCGGCGATTTTGCGGGAATTGATGGCTTTTATACTTGCCCGATGATGCTGAGGGTGGCTGAGTTGTGTTTAGTGATATTCCCTGACTCCCTTTTTTACCTTCAGTATGCTTAAGCCAAAGACTAAAGGTCTCTTTATTGATGTCTCCGAGTTCTCGATCCTTGCGGTGAGGACTTCTGGATACAAGCTTCCGATCGTGGTTGAGGAAGTTGCCGAATTTCGCATTACGCCAGACTCTGGTGTTGAGGACGTACGTGCGTTTTTAGAGCAGTTCGTCGACTTTAAGGGGGCAAGTTATTTTGTTTCGCGTTGTGGCGTTTACCCGAAGGGTCGGTTTCTGCGCTATTTCGAAGCGGAATCGTCGAGCAAGGCGAAAGACCCGAGTTTTCTATCGGAGGTGCTGCAGTCCGAGTTCAATGTCGATCCAGCAGTGAATAGTGTCTCGATCTTAGATGCTCGGAATGGCTCAGACTTTGACTTTGCGAGTGGCCTTTCCAAGCGGCTTGTTTTTTGCGGAGGGCCATCGGCGGCATTCCAAGAGGTGCAGGATCAGTTGTTATCGTATGGGGTGTATCCTGAGCGCCTGGAACTGTCGACCGCCACCACACTAGGAGGCGTGTGTGATTATGCGCGGTTCAATCAACTAAATGCGCCAATTTTATACGTGGAACTCACTTCACAGACTGCAAATGTGTTTATTCTAAATCGTGGTCAGGTCGAGGTGGCGCGCCCCTTTCCGTTCGGCTTGGATAGTATTTATCCTCTGCTGCAGCGCGAGTTAGGGCTGAAGGATGAGGCATCAGCTAGAAAGCTATTTTTCTCCAACACCTTCGACTTTGCCGAAATGGGACCGAAGTTGTTGCGGCGCTTGATCAAGGAGCTACAGGCGACTTCGGGCTTTTATGAAGTGCAGACCGGACTGACGATTGATCGTGTGTTCCTGAGTGTATTACCGAAAAACCTAAGTTGGATCGCTAAAACCGTATCAGACTCTTTGGGGGTCGAGATTATGCAGCCGAATATTGAGGGATGGTTGGAGAGTCTCAACGTGAAGTTGGCAGATGAAGTTGAGGTGGGGAACCTAGGGTCTCGGTGGCTCGGTGTATTTAGCCTCATGGGAGAATTTCACTTAAGAGAGGAAGTTGCGGAATGAGCAGAAAACGCGATATACAACCATATTGGCGCCCGGACTTTAAAATTCAGTCGACACTGCCTGATATTAAGATCGTCCGCACTGATTTTATCATTAATGCCATTGCCATCGCGCTGATGTTAATCGCCGCATTCACCTTGTTGCAAAGTGAGTATCGAGCTTATTCGTTACACCGTTCGATTGCTAGCATGGTGCAAAGCATCGGTGAGACAGAGGCGAATAATGATCAAAGTTTAAAGGAAAGTGAGCGCTTTCGCAAGTCTGCTCAGAGCGTGGTGGAGTTGCAGGATTTTTTCCGGGCACCCTTTACGGCGCATGAGCTGCTGGCCGAGCTTGCACAACTTAAGCCCGCGGGCTTGATCTTCTCGCGCGTAATGCTCTCGGATGCGATCATTAAGCAGAAGGGGACAGACCAAACGGAACCGCAGGCGCTGATGACATATGAAATTAACATTACAGGCGATACCCGCGGTTTGATGGTCTTGACTCAATTTAAAGCAGCGTTGCAAGCATCGACATCACTGAATCCAGATGGGTTTGAAGTCGCTGTCGATGAAAGTATGCAGCAGCGCAACGCGAAGACAGGAATTACGCCTTTTCGAATTTCGATCTCATTGACGCCAGCGACTAGTGCCACGCCCAGCAAAGGAGGTGAGGGATGAACTTAATCATTGATAAATTGAGAGACTACCCCATCGCGGTTATCGGTGCGTTGGTGTTTGTCGGCTGTGTTGCAGTCGTCTTTGTGCGTGGTGATGTGGTTGCCGATTTATCGGTGCAGGAGACTGAGCTGATCGCTCGAATTCAGACGATTAACAAGAATGTCATTGCCTCGAAAAATCTAGAACAAGATGTGGAGTCTTTGCTTGGCTATGTAGCGACAATTGATGCGCGTTTATTCAATCGAAATGAGCGTTCAATTAATACCGCTTTCTTTTATTCGTTTGAGAATAAACTCGATATTATCATCTCGAATGTGAGTCAGTTGACGGACGAAGATCCGGCACTGATTAAAGGCGGCCCGAATGAGCTTTCGCTGCATTCTGGGATTGTTTACGAGATCAGAGTGGATGGCACCTTTCAGGAAATTCTCGGATTTATGTATGAAATCCAAAAAGCGGACGCTCTTATGCGTATTACTAATTTTGAGGTGTATGTTTCGACGGCTCAAGGAGCGGCGCCCGGGACTCTGTCGGCGAAGTTGCGTATCGTAGTGCTGGCGGAAAAGAATTAAATAAAAACGTTATGAAAAAAACATGCTTTCTGTTATTGTTTGCCGAACTATTGCTCGGAGCCGGTGCATTTGCCGCGACTCCAGAAATTAAGCTTTCGGGGCGTAAAGACCGTGTGCTAACTTATTCGATGCGTGAGCATGTCTTGGCCGTTGCGGAGACTCATTTGAACCAAGCAGATGAAGAGTTTCAGGCCACCACCATAGGGCTCGATAATCCATATGCCTTTAAAGAGGTGGTTGAATTCGTCCCTCGCGTGATCGAAAAGAAGCCCGACCCTGTCGAGGCGTCCGTAGAGTACGACGATGCTTCGATTCTTAAAGTGATCGGGCGTAACCTGTCGCAGCAAGTGAGCGGCACGCTCGCTCGCGGTGCTACACATTATCTTCAACTCCAGAGCGGTGTCATGCTTAAGCCAGGCTACAGTTTTTCCGCAAAAACACCGCAGGTCGCGGGGCAGTCATTCACCGTCACCCTCGTGGATGTCAATTCCCGTGGTTACACCTTGAAAATGGGCGATGCCAGTTTGACGCTGCCATTCGATGATTCATCCGGCCGTTCTGCTGGTGTGACTAAGGATTCCACTCAATAATTCGCGACTTCATTATATTATAGTATTAACTTTTACCTAATCTAGACACCTCAATCCTCCTGCCTTATGAAAAAGCACAACCTTTTCTCTTTAATGCTCCTTGCATCAATCGTCCTGTGGGCCCAAGTGGGGCTGGTAAATGATCCCACGCTGAGCGACATCGATTTATCCGATGTGGTGATCATCGAGGATGTGGTCGATACATCCGACTCAGTGGATACGGCCGCGCTGAGCGGCTTCGGAGATATCGCAGCAGTCAAGGTTGACGAAGTGGCTGCGGCGCAGCCGTCAACTGCGGTGGCCGAGCTTGAGGCGGGGTTAGATAGCGTTGGCGAAGTCGTAGAGATTCTAGATGCGCCGACTGCTGGTGTCAGTGTGGATGTAGAGGCACCTGAGATCCTTGATGTGGCGACTACCGCATTGCCGCGCGATTCCGAAGTGGTGCTGGAGTTGCCTGGTCAGGAAACATCGGGCCCTGGTTCGGTGTCGATGACTGAAGAAGAGACCATTTCGGTTGATTTCCCGGACGAGGAAGTCCGCACGATTCTGCGCAATGTGGCCGACCTGTTTGATTTAAATGTGGTGATTCCTGATACCTTACAAGGACGCACCTCAGTTAAGCTTCGCAATATTACCTGGCGCCAAGTGTTTGAGATCACGTTAGAGCCATTGGGTTTTACGTATACTGAGGATCGTAATATCATTCGAATTAGAAGTCTAGTCGACTTGACGAGTGAGCCAGTCGATACCCGAGTCTTTATTCTCAACTATGCTGGAGCCGAAGCGATTCAGGGCTCGATCTCACCATTGATCGATACCGCTAATGGGGGCAAGATTCAGGTCGACGTTCGCAGCAACGCACTGGTGATTACCGAGCGCCCGTCGCGGATGAACAAGATCCAAGAGATCATTGAAAAACTCGATAAAGCGACAGCCCAGGTCATGATCGAGTCGAAGTTCATCGAGGTCACGAATACGGATACAAAGAATGTCGGTATTGATTGGGCTTCCCTCAGCGGCTACGGCGTCTCCGCGGGACCGTTCCAGCGCGAGTGGTCGCGGAATCGGAGTAGCCAAGATGATTCTATACGTAATGATACGAGTAATAATAGCTCTATTTCTAGCAGTAATAATGGCTCTAATTCTAGTAGTCTGGATGGCCTTGGAATTAACTCTTTGGATAGACCAGATGGATTTTTCCTGGAGTCTGAGAATGGAGTTTTTTCTAACTCTGAGAATGGAGTTTTTTCAGGGAATGGCACTGACCTCACTCGCACAATGGAGAGTTTGGCCGGCACCAGTCGTTTGGATACTGCATTGTTCTCCGCCGACGAGTTTCAAGTCGTTTTGAGTGCATTAAATCAGAAAGACGACATTAAGTTGGTCTCAAATCCCACCGTGGTGACGCTCGATAATACCGCAGCAAAAATAGTCATCGGCGAGCAGTATCCGCTGGCTAAATATACATATTCTACGGAGGGCGGTGAGAGTGTGCGTCAGCTTGACGGGTATGAGTTTTTAGATATCGGCATTAAGCTGGATGTGACTCCACATGTAAATAGTGCCGGTTTCATCGATCTTGATATTGTCCCCGAGGTGTCTAGTATAATTGGTTTTGTGGATCTTGAGGGCACCGATGCTCCAAGAATTGCGAGTCGCCGTACCGAGACGTCGATTATGGTTAAAGATGGCTTCACTTTAGCGATTGGCGGCCTAGTTGAAAATATTGTAACGAATAGCGGATCAAAAGTGCCGATCTTGGGCGACCTTCCGGGAATCGGGCGCTTATTTAGCAGTGACTCCGACAAGATCGAGCAACGTAACCTAATTATTTTTATCACCGCGAAAACGTTGAATCCAGATGGCAGTACTTACCGCGACATCATCGACCCACGCGTGCTCCACCAAATGGGCGTGGTGCCAGCCGATGTGCCAGGCTACCAGCTATCGCCGGAAGATTTGAAAACGCTGCAGGACATAGAAGATTTCCGAGCGCAGACACGTCGAGCCGAAGCGATGGCGGAGGGGCGCACTGAACTCAAGGCAATCGAGCGCGCGGGCAAGCAGGCCGAAAAAGATGCCAGCAAGCTAGCCGACGAAGCAGCCGCCGCGATTGCCAAGGAGCCCTCTGAGCTCGAGGCAATCGAGCGCACTGTTGAGCAGGATGAAAAAGATACCAGCAAAGTTACCGCCGCCGCCGGCGCAGCCGTTGATACCTCAAGTCGCAGTAATCGCCGCCTTCGCTAATTTTAACCCGAGCAAGAGAGATTCCTTATGGAAAATAGATTTTGTCATTTCTCAATAATCAGCAAGATCATGCGGGCATTCGCGCTGCTAGTTTTGTTCGCGGGGTCTGTTTGTGCGCAAACGCCTCAAATCGCCTCTGGTGACGACTTTACCGCCATCATCGACAGTTCGAATGATCTATACACCTACGGGGCGAATGGTTCTGGTCAGCTCGGTATCGGTGATACTACTGATGTGGGTGGAGCTATGCAGCGCGTAGAACCACAAGGCGTTTGGCTATCTGTAGCGGTCAGTAAGAGAAAAGATAAGGCTGAAGGCACTGCTTCAGGCCTCGGTCATGTTTTAGCGATTCGCGAAGGTGGCACGTTATGGGCGTGGGGCGCGAATGATCGTGGTCAACTTGGTATTGGAACCTATGTCGATCAGAGTAGCCCAGTTCAGGTAATAGGTATAGCCTCAGTGGTAGAAGTGGCCGCAGGTAGTCACTTTTCGATGGCACGCACCAGCAACGGGCAAGTCTTTGTTTGGGGGGATAATACCAGTGGGCAGTTGGCTCGGGTTATTAATCCACTCATCGATTCGCTGGGTTTCGGTTTGCCTGAGGATGATAACGGCGATCCGCTTAATTGTATTTCATCTCCGGTTCCATTGGACGAATTGAATAGCTATACCTCGATTGCGGCAGGTCTGACCTCTGCGGCCGCGGTGCGTGCTAATGGTGGTTTATACACTTGGGGGTATTCAAAGACACTCCAGCTCGGGTATCCCAGTTCCGCATCAATTCAAGAGCGGGTACAGCCTACGTTGACGCCGTATCGTGTTGGTTTCAGCAATGAGTGGACTAAAGTGTTTGCAGGTAACACGACATGTTTCGCCCTTCAGGGGGGTAAGTTATATGCTTGGGGAGGTAGTGGTAATACAGGAACTGGAGCATTGTCGTATGAGCCAGTTCGTGTGGGGAACGATTCGGACTGGGAGACGGTCTCAATCGGCTATGACCATACTCTAGCCTTGAAAAATGGCGGCGAGCTCTGGGGCTGGGGCAATAACGCCAAGGGTGAACTAGGGCTTCCTTTGGATCTCTCATCTCCAAATGCAAACCAATATTTCTATACGCCTGAACGTCTAGAGCAGGGTTCCACTTTTTCTGCGATTGGTGCCGGTTATCAATTTTCGACCATCATCACTGATGATTTGCCACCGGTAGTGCAAACCGCAGGTATTAATACTGTTGGGCAGCTTGGCATTGGTTCTACCGATAATGGCAACCATGTTTCTTTTGATGAAGAGAGTCTCGATTTTAGCATTTTTGATACCGTAGACCTGTCGCTGGATTCACTGTCTCTGGATGAGGATCCGAGCTATCCAGGAGTCGATCCTGCTACCAATCTGATTGCCGGGGGCACGCTGTACATTTCGGTTGAAATGGCGAATATTGGTTGGGCCGATTTAACCACCGATTTTGACTTGGGTGCGAAACTTAGCCTAGATGCTGTTTACGATGCAGCAGACCTTGATTTGAATGTGATTGATGGCTCCGTGGTCACTACAGATATTGATGCGGGAGATTCTGTGACTGTAGGGTTCCGCCTTGAGCTGCCGACAACGCTGGATTCTGGCGAGTATTACCTCGTCTTACGCGGGGATAAGGAGGTCGACCTGAATGAGGATCCAGCAAATCGGGAAAACAATAATATCTCGTCCGATTTACTTACCTTTATCCCGGATGTAACCGCGGATGTTGAGATCCTGAGTTCAGATTTTGCCTCTGGCACGACGTTGAATGCTGTGCTGCAGGTCGAGAATATAGGGACTTGGTCGACGACCGAATCCTTTGAGATTACTGCGGTTTTGAGTCCAGTCATTTCTTATGAGAGCCCTGCGGCGATTCCGTTGACGGTGACTGCTGGGGCGAGTCTTTCTGATCAGATTAATCCATCTGAAAGCCTGAATGCATTTGTTTCGGTTCTTTTGCCTGCATCTATTCCGGATGGCTGTTACTATTTAATCTACCGGTTGGATGATGCGGAAGTCCTTGGCGAGGTGGTCGTTTCGAATAACGATGCGCTGGGCGTAGATCAAATTTGCTTCGAACCTGATTTAGCGGACTTAGTGGTGACAAATCTTCAGGCGCTCTCTGATCCTCTGAATCCAAGTGATGACCCTGCTAATAATTTGATTGCAGGTGGTCAGTTGGTCTTGTCGATGGATTTGGGTAATATTGGAATTACAGACATTACAGCTGATTTCGATTTAGCAGCAGTGTTGAGCCAATCCACGTTTTTTGATGATCCTGGTGCCATTCCTCTGACTTTCGTGGATGGCGAGAGTGTATTAGAGGACATTGTGGTCGATGGAGTGGTTTCTGTGGGCGCCCGCTTACAGCTGCCAGCAACGCTCGATCATGGTGTGTATAATTTGATAATTCGCGGCGACAGTGGCGAAGTGCTGACTGAAGTTACTCGTGATAATAATGATGGTCGCCTTGAGGCTCTGAGCTTCATCCCAGATGTCGCTCTGAGTTTGGAAATCCTAACTGACGAATTTGTGCCTGGTGCCTCAG
>Ga0209196_1003202_pt1 | contig 10023 bp, 7 predicted proteins | sample COGITO_mtgs_1105_5_FD_184801 | JGI IMG/M metagenome (GOLD analysis project Ga0209196, IMG submission 184801) | Pelagic marine microbial communities from North Sea - COGITO_mtgs_110509 (SPAdes) (version 2) | ecosystem: Environmental > Aquatic > Marine > Epipelagic ... | reverse complement strand
AAAAAAGTATCTTATCTCGAAAAAAAATCCATGGCTAAATCCTAAAGATAATTTTGTAAAACTAGAAAGAGGTAAGGTTGAATAAATAATTAATCAGCTCGTAGCTCGAATCACTTTTGTTAGATAAAATTCCACTAAATTTGTAAGAATAAACATAATGGATATAAAGACAATTGTGTTTATCCGCACGTTGTAAAACATTAGGCAAAACTTCCAACTTAAAAGCTAATTGAATTATTTTGTGTTTAAATTAACTTGAATTAAATATTTCTTTAACAATTTCGAAAACAAAATACTATAAGTTTGACCTAAACAATTAATTTCATATTATGAAAAATAAATATTTAATAGTTGTAATGCTATTTTCCTTATTCATTGTCAATGGACAAAATAATAAAACTGTAAAATGGATTAATGAAAATGCAATTGAAATTGAAGATGCAAGCCCTGATTCTGAACTAACAATTTTTGAAGGCAATACACCTAATAAATTTGCAAATGCTAAAGTTTTTGGATTTGGAGAGGCTTCTCATAACACAAAAGAATTTTTCGACATAAAGGCTAAATTTTTCAAACATTTAGTAAAAACTCAAGGTGTCAAAATTTTTATAATGGAAGAATCTTATCAAGCTGAATCTGGAATAAATGAATGGATAAGTGGCGGAAATGGAAATATTAAAACAATAGCTAAAAACTTTAATATTCCCTTTTGGCAACGCTATGAAATTGTAAACCTTTTACAATGGATGAGAAGCTATAATTCAGATAAACCGAAAGAAGACCAAATTCGATTTTACGGAATGGATATTCAAATTGGTAAGAATATTAATCAAGAAATCCGAGATTATCTAGATACAAATAAAATAACAATCGACAAAAAGCTGTTAACTCTTGCAGATAGTTGCTCAAATAAGAAGATAGACTTTAGAAAAAAGGATAGTTGGTGGAAAATTAAAATTCCAAAATTAAAAGCATTAAAACAGCAAATACAAAATATAAAAACAGAGAACGAAGAACATAAATCTCTAATAAGAAGTTTAAATTACTTAATAAGTTATACTGAATATGCATCGTTAGTTAAAGATGAATATCCTAAAAGCACTGAATTTAGAGATTTAAAAATGTTTAAAAATGTAAAATTTATTGTAGAAAATGAATCTAAAAATGGTAAAGCTTTTATATGGGCTCATAATGAGCATATAAATAAAAGAGAAATGTATTACACAGGAAGTAATATTATTAATTTAGGTCGTCATTTAAAAGATTATTATAAAGAAGATTATTACAGTGTAGGTTTCGACTTTGGAACTGGAAAAATAAATGGTTTTGTAATTGATAGAAAAAAAGGAAATCATTTGAAAACGTATCACATAGAAAAACCTTTCAAAAAAACATACGCTAAAACACTAATGCTTATTAATAAAGATATTTATTTCATTGATTTTCAAAAAGCAATTGAAAGTGATTCCTCAAACTTTTTTAGCAAAAAAAACAAACATTTATTAATAGCAGGAGGTGGATATCAACCTAAACCATTACACAGAATTATGATTAGTAAAATATACACAGAAACATATGATGGGTTAATTTTTGTCAAAGAAATATCGAAACCCGAATCTAATTTAGATAAATAAAAAAACGTTTTACAACACCGTATAAAATTAATTGCTAGTTCTAGCCTATTTACGAAAGTCCTCGCGGACTTTCTATCTGTGATTTATTTACTAACTTTAGTGCTTAAAACACGCAACTAATCTTATACAATCACGTTAGCAGTCAGCAAAAAATAAAACCCAAAATACCTGTAGAAATGTCAATTAAAATTTCATGACTCTAATGTTGAATTTGGAGCTAATGGTCAAATATTAGCAACTCCAAATAACCCTAACGCCCTATCATTTGACCCGAGTTATGTTTTTTATTCCAACCAAGGAATTAATGGTTTTTTTGGAATGAGGTATAATTTCTAATAATAATACTATTGTCTCGAATCCAAGAAAATTATATCTTACATAAAATGATTATTTTATGATTTTTAAAATTTTAAAATCCTTCATAAAAATAGTAAGAATAAAACTATTTTAAGAATGGTTTATTTTTAACTTTGCAAGGCAATATAACATCAATTATCAAATTTATGAGTAGATATACTGAATACCTAGATGAGATAGAACAAAGGAAAAGTCAGGAACTTGATCCAAAACCAATTGATGGAGCTGAATTATTAAGTGAAATTATATTGCAAATCAAAGATTCTAACCATTTGTACAGAGAAGATTCTCTCGGTTTTTTTATTTACAATGTATTGCCAGGAACTACTAGTGCAGCTGTTGTAAAGTCTAAATTTTTAAAGGAAATTATTATTGGTGAATCTGTAGTTGATGAAATTTCAGTTGAATTTGCATTTGAACAATTATCCCACATGAAAGGTGGATCATCAGTTGAAGTACTCCTTGATATAGCTCTTGGAAAAGATGTTTCAAAAGCTGAACAGGCAGCAAAAGTTCTAAAAACACAAGTTTTTCTTTATGAAGCGGATACAAACCGCTTAGAAAAGGCTTTCAATGCTGGAAACTCAATAGCTAGAAAAATTATTGAAAGTTACTCTAAAGCTGAATTTTTTACAAAACTTCCAGATATTCCCGAAGAAATAAAGATTGTTACTTTCGTTGCTGGAATTGGTGATATTTCTACTGATTTATTATCTCCTGGTGGAGACGCTCATTCCAGATCAGATAGACAACTGCACGGACAGTGTATGTTTGAACATAATAAAGAGCAACAAAAAGAATTATTAGCTCTACAAGCGAAGCATCCAGATAAAAGAGTAATGTTAATAGCTGAAAAAGGGACTATGGGAGTAGGTTCATCTAGAATGTCAGGAGTTAATAACGTAGCTCTTTGGATAGGTGAAAAATCAAGTAAGTATATTCCTTTTATAAATATAGCTCCTGTAATTGCAGGTACAAATGGTGTATCACCAATATTTTTAACTACAGTGGATGTAACAGGCGGTATTGGGTTAGATTTAAAAAACTGGAGAAATAAGCATGATTCATTAGGAAACCTTATTCTTGACGATGATGGTGAACCTGTTTTAGAGCAAATATATTCTGTATCTACAGGAACTGTTTTAACAATTAATACAAAAACTAAAAAACTATATAATAATGGTAAGGAATTGATGGATATTTCTTCATCCTTCACTCCACAAAAAATAGAATTCATGAAAGCTGGAGGTTCTTATGCTATTGTATTTGGCAAAAAACTACAAGCTTTTGCAGCTAAAACATTAGGAGAAAAATTATCTCCTGTATTTGCCGCATCTAAAGAAATTTCCATTAAGAATCAGGGGCTAACAGCAGTAGAGAAAATTTTTAACAAAAATGCGGTTGGTACTTCTGGAGCTACATTACACGCTGGGTCTTATGTTCGTGTCGAAGTAAATATTGTTGGTTCTCAAGATACAACTGGCTTAATGACTTCTCAAGAATTAGAAATGATGGCAGCCACTACCATATCACCAATTGTTGATGGTGCTTATCAATCTGGATGTCACACTGCTTCTGTATGGGATTTAAAATCTCAAACAAATATTCCAAGACTTATGAAATTTATGAGTGATTTTGGACTTATTACAGCTCGTCATCCAGAAAACAAATACCATCCTATGACTGATGTAATTCATAAAGTACTAAATGATATTACCATAGATGATTGGGCAATTATTATTGGTGGGGATTCACACACTAGAATGTCTAAAGGTGTTGCTTTTGGTGCTGACTCTGGAACAGTTGCGTTAGCATTAGCTACTGGTGAGGCTTCCATGCCAATACCAGAATCTGTTAAAGTAACTTTCAAAGGCAAAATGAAAGACTATATGGATTTTCGTGATGTCGTTCATGCAACTCAACATCAAATGTTAAAGAAATTTAATGGAGAAAATGTATTTCAAGGTAGAATTATTGAAGTTCATATAGGAACCCTACTTGCCGATCAAGCATTTACTTTTACAGATTGGACAGCAGAAATGAAAGCTAAGGCATCCATATGTATTTCTCAAGATGATACACTTATTCAATCACTTAATATAGCTATTGGTCGAATCCAAATAATGATTGATAAAGGTATGGACAATGAAGGTCAAGTACTACAGGGACTTATCGATAGAGCCAATAAAAGAATTAATCAAATTAAATCTGGAGATAAACCTCCTTTAACTCCTGATGAAAATGCTAAATATCATGCAGAATTTGTTGTAGATTTAGATATTATTGATGAACCAATGATTGCAGATCCGGATGTTAACAATGAAGATGTTTCCAAGAGATACACACATGATACAATTCGTGAAATCTCTTACTATGAAGGAGAAAAACATATTGATTTAGGCTTTATAGGTTCATGTATGGTTCACAAAGGTGATATTAAGATTGTAGCTAAAATGCTTAAAAATTTAGAAGAAGAATATGGTAAAGTTGAATTCAAAGCACCCCTCGTAGTTACAGCTCCTACTTATAACATCATAGACGAACTTAAATCTGAAGGAGATTGGGAGATTTTACAAAAATATTCTGGATTTGAATTCGATGATTCAGCTCCAAAAGGGGAAGCACGATTAGAATATGATAACATTTTATATCTCGAACGTCCAGGTTGTAATCTTTGCATGGGTAATCAAGAGAAAGCAGAAAAGGGAGATACAGTAATGGCAACTTCCACACGCTTATTTAAAGGCAGAGTTGTTAAAGATTCCGATCGAAAAAAAGGAGAATCATTACTAGCGTCTACTCCAGTAGTTGTTTTATCTGCAATACTTGGCAGAACTCCTACAATTGAAGAATATAAGACAGCAGTTAAGGGCATAAAACTTACTCAATTTGCACCTCCAATTAAAAAAATGGCCTCAAAACCAGGTCACCTACTTTCTTATTAAAAAATTATTTCTATTTAGAAGATCACTTTGATTTAGATCTTGGTATAATTCTTTTTGGCTCAAACCAAGGCTTTGCATTATCAATTTGTTTTCCAAGATTAACAGGAACTTTATTTGCCTCAAGTACTCTTTGTTTTAAAACTATAGAAAGAGAATCTTTAATTTTTATGTAGTCAGCATGATTGGCAAGATTATTTAATTCTTGATTGTCAAATTTGTGATCGTATAATTCATAACTTAAATTTCCACTATACTGCCACTGAGTTAATCTGTATCGTTTAGTTTTAATACTATAGCCTTGTGCTTTTATGTTATCTCTAATAACTTGAAGTTCAGTAAGAGAACTTTCTCTAACAGGTTTATTAGAATTTTTCATGTAAGAAATAAGACTTTTACCGCTAACAAATTTTGGTGTTTGCATTTCTAACATATCCATAATGGTTGGATATAAATCGACTAACTCTACTGGATCTTCAATTGGTTTATTATTTTTTTTAATATTTGGGCCAGCAAAAATTAATGGAACTCTTGTTGCATCATTAAATAAAGTTTGCTTTTGCCAATGTCCATGCTCCCCCATATGGTATCCATGATCAGATGTAAACACAACAATGGTATTTTTGTCTAGGCCAGTTTCTTTTAGCTTATCTAAAACTCTTCCAATTTGAGAATCCATAAAGCTTGTAGTTGCATAATATGCATGTTTTATTTTCTTGGATAGTTCAGGGTCTAAATCTACTTGCTCTTTTTTTGCACGAACTGAAATAGCTGCAGGTTTCGGAATTGTTTTTAAATAATCATTTGAACTTTGTGGTACAGTAAAATCATTTACATCATACATATCAAAATATGCTTTTGGTGCAACAAAAGGGACATGAGGTCGATATAATCCATATGCAAGAAAGAAGTTTTCGCCACTCTCTGCAAATTTATCTAAAAAGTCCATTGTTTTCGTAGCACCTACTCCGTCCGTTTGCTCCTCACCTGTTCCATCTGCCTCTAACCAACTCAAAGTACCACCATCAAGTATTGGCTTCAAACCGTTTAATTTATGTTCTTCTAGTTTATCTCGGCCATATGGATTAAATGTCTGGTCCCATGTATAAGAATCATCATGTCCTGCAGTACCAATATCTCTTGGGTTGTGATAATGATAAATTTTTCCAACTCGAACAGAGTGATAATTTTCCATCCTAAATTTTTGACCCAGCGTAATTACATCTGGAATTGTTTGACGAACATAAAGTCTAAGTTTTTTTGATTTTGTTTGATCAGGATATAAACCAGTCATTAAAGAAACTCTAGATGGTCCACATAACGGATATTGAACATGTGCATTATCGAAAATAAGTCCTTCTTTTGCGAGTTTATCAATATTAGGAGTTATAGAAATTGAATCTCCATAAGCACCCAAGGCACAGTTTAAATCATCTGCTATGATAAATAAAAAATTTAATTTTTCAGAACTTTTAGAAGGTTTAGCTGAAGTTACTGTTATTAATACAAATAATAAAATAGCAAATTTAAATAGCTTCATATAAAAAGTAATTTGATAGAAGTTGTTAATATAAAAAAAATCGAAGTCATCGAGATTTAATTTTCAATAAATTATTATTCATATATTTAAACTATGAAAATAAATCTATTGTCTTGCAATGGTTTGAGACCTGACAAAAGGGCCATAGTTAAATGTATTTTTGAGATATCAACTAATATTAATGAATCTTTATCCAATGAGCTTACAAACATTTTATTAGAAGGTGATGCGGTTGATATTGAAATTGATAATAAAAATTCTGGCTCATCCCTTAGAGCACTTCGAAAACTAAATATCGATTATGAAATTATTGAGTAAATATTTATACAATTTATCAAATTTCAAAAAAAATATTATCCTTTAACAATAAGTGATTTTTTTTCTTTAATTTCAGGTTACTCATAAATAATTAACTGTAAATTTTAAATTATGACTCATTATAATAAACTCTTAATAATACTAAGTATAGTTTTATTCTTTTTTTCTTGTGAAAATAAAAAAACGACTTCAATTCAATCCTTTAGTGAATTAGATTTAAAAAGAGGAGATCTCTTATTATGCGGGGATCCAAATTTTGGTGATGTAAGTTTTGCGCTATCATGCCGATATGATTTACGTGAAACATTTAATCTAGGTTTATCACTTATGCACTCTTTTGAATATGCAGAAGCAGAAAAAGCATTTGTAAGTGTCCTTGACCAGGATCCAGAGTGTTTAATGGCTTATTGGGGAACAGCTATGAGTATTTTAAATCATCCTTTGTCATTTAAACAGAACTCAAAGTCACTAGAGAGAGGCGAAAAATTACTTAAAGTTGCTCAAACACTAACTCCAAACAACGAGCGTGAAAAAGACTATATAGACGCTGTCAACGTTTACTTTCAAGGTTGGCAAAATCTAGATACAAAAACCAGAAAACTGAATTACGAAAGTAAGATGGAGGAATTATATAATAAATATCCTGGCGATGTAGAAACTGCTGTATTTTATTCTTTAGCTGTTTTAGCAACTGCAGATTTAAATGACAAGAGCTATAACAAGCAAAAAAAATCAGGAAAAATCTTGGAAAAATTATTTGAGACAAATCCAAATCATCCTGGCATTGCTCATTATATAATTCATAATTACGATTCTCCTGAACTAGCACATTTAGCACTTAATACAGCTCGTAAATATGCTGTAATTGCTCCTGCCTCAGCTCATGCACAACACATGCCTTCTCATATTTTTACAAGACTGGGATTATGGAATGAATCTATAAAATCTAATATAGATTCTGCTAACTCTGCTGTATGTTATGCTGAATCAGTTAACCCGAATGCAAATTGGGTTAGTGAAATACATGCGTTAGACTATCTTGTATATGCTTATCTTCAAATGGGTGATAATGTTAGAGCGCAATCTGAAATGAATAAAATAATGGAAATAAAAGAAGTTTTTCCATCTGACCATTTTGCATCTGCATATGCGCTAATTGCAGTACCGTCAAGATTAGCTGTAGAGAATAAAGATTGGGAGTTAGCAACTGAACTTGAATTACCAAAAACAAATTTAGATTGGGACAAAGCACCATGGCCCAAAGCAATGTTACATTTTTCTAGAGCATTAGGCTTTACTAACACAGGAAATTCATCAAAGGCACAAAAAGAACTAGATATTTTAATTAATTTGAGAAATCGCTTAAATGAAGCTAAAAACAGTTATGAATCTGGTCAAGTTACCATTCAAATTGAGTCTATTAAAGGATGGATTGAATATTCAAAAGGAAATACTGAAAAAGCTATTGAATACATGAAATTAGCATCAAAGCTAGAAAGTGAAACCTCAAAAGCAGCTGTTACACCAGGTGAGATAATCCCTGCGGAAGAATTGTTAGCAGATCTTTATATGTTAACAGGTAGACATAAAGAAGCCCTTAAATCATATGAATTGAATTTAAAGGGTCGTCCATTTAGATTTAATGGTCTTTATGGAGCTGCTAAAGCTGCACAGAAGCTTGATAATAATGAATTAGCAGCTTACTATTTTGAAAAGTTAATTGAAGTAAGTGAGGATGTAAACAGCTCACGTCCAGAACTATTAGAGGCAAAAGATTTCTTGGCTAATGATTCAAATTCTAAAAATGTTTAAAGTTCGTTTAACTTATACTTTAATTTTAACCATTGGTTTTTTCTTTTCTTGTAACCATGAAGAAAAAAAGCAATTACCTGTCTATAACCCCGTAGATTTTAAAGAAAAATTAGTTGATAAAAGCGTAAGAAATATAAGTAAAAATCATACTGTAGCTAATTTCAGTTTAATTAATCAAAATGGCATTACTATAACGGATAAAGATTATGAAAATAAAATTTATGTAGTTGACTTTTTTTTCACGAGTTGCCCTACTATTTGCCCTATTATGACTAATAACATGGTTAAAATACAAGATGAGTTCATTAATAATGAAGATATAATGTTATTATCAATGTCTGTTACACCTGAAATTGATAATGTAGAGGTTCTTAAACAATATGCAATAGATAAAGGAGTAAATGACTCAAAATGGAATATTACTACAGGACCAAAAAAGCACATTTATGAACTAGCAAGAAAAAGCTATTTTGCAGTAGTTGAACAAGGAGATGGAGGTCTCCAAGATTTTATCCATACCCCAAATTTTATTTTAATAGACACCAAAAAACAAATACGTGGTATTTATGATGGAACTGACGAAAATGAAATTTTAAGATTAGTAAAAGATATCAAAATATTAAAAGGTTAAAAGTTATTTTCATTTCAATTTTTTAATATTTAACTACGTCAATAAATAAAATTAACTACTTAATACTAATTGCAAGCAGAGTTTAATCTAAATAAACTATATCCTGGTGTTTCAAAAATTGCTTCCCCTCCATCACATTCAAATGTAATTGGAGTAACTAATTCATTACCGAAATTTAAATCAACAGTAAGTATATCATTTTCATATGTATAATTAAGAGGACCTGGAATATGATTTCCATCATTGGCTTCGTATGAATTGTATAGAGCTTCACAATCACCTTCAACACAGTAATAGGTGTAACGTAACCCATCTTCATAGAGATACATTGTGTTTCCATCTGGAATCATTCCTTCTATAAGCCATTTACCTTCAATTGAATAATATGGTGCCGGCAAATTTTGATCTTTTTCACAACTAAATAAAGTAAAAATAAAAAGAGTAAATAATAATAAATTTTTCATGATTTAAGGTTTGTTATATTAATTAATAATTAATTTTAAAGTTGAAATTTTACCATCAACTGTTACTTTTACAAAATACATTCCTGGCTCAAAAAGTCCAATATTTAAATAATCTGAATTTAAATTTTTATTTAAAACTAATCTTCCATTAATGTCATATAATTTAATCTGCTTTTCTCCACTAACAGAAGATTGAATTGTCACAATACCTGAGTTTGTGGGATTTGGGTAAATTCTCAAATGTAATTGATCAAAATTAGGATTAGATAAAACATCTGTTGTAAATTTTCCATACCATGAATTTCCTTCTGATCCAACGTTTCTT
>Ga0209196_1003198_pt1 | contig 10033 bp, 3 predicted proteins | sample COGITO_mtgs_1105_5_FD_184801 | JGI IMG/M metagenome (GOLD analysis project Ga0209196, IMG submission 184801) | Pelagic marine microbial communities from North Sea - COGITO_mtgs_110509 (SPAdes) (version 2) | ecosystem: Environmental > Aquatic > Marine > Epipelagic ... | reverse complement strand
GAAAAAAAGTAAAAAGATTTTGAAATCAAGGTCAAACGCATCAAAAGGAGGAAAGAAAAGAAAAATAATAATGAGAAGATAATATTTTGAAAATATTTTCAAAATATTTTCAAAATATTTAATTAAAGCCGAAATTTAATCGATTTCTTATATCGGTTGATTGTGTTAAATTATTGTTATTGGGTGAACGAGGTATTTCAGTTGTTGGTGCAAAAGGGTCTCTGTTAACTGGTTCAAAAGACCTTCTATTAATTGGTGGTAAATATATTGTTGAACGTCTTCTATATATAAAATTATCAGGAGACATAATTGTATTTTGTTCTCCATTTAAGTTTGAAACATCATTCATTGCATTATTAATTATATCATTTATCGTATTATTTGATTCTGTTAATAAAATATTTTCTGAATTAGTTGCATTATTTTGTGTTTCCAGTATTGAATTACTGTGCATTTCTATCGTATTTAATTCATTAATTAATTCAGTTGTTTCATATCTTATACTTTCTAATTTATTTAAATGTAAAAATTCACTCTCTGTTCCATATTTTTCTATAATCTTTTTTAACTCTTTAATACATTTGTCCTCAAAATATTCTTTTTTTAAAGGATTTGATAAATATTTTTTTTTCAAATAAAACTTTATACATTTTTTAAAAATATCAACCATTTTTGACTTTTTAAAAATACTCAATCTCGTTTTAACTAATACATATTCAGGTTTCTTTCTAAAATCATGACACAAAGAAATAACATAATCATATAACTCACTAATATAACCCACCTTTACATAATCGTTAATAGCATTTTCTTTCAATATTGGATAAGCTTTTAATTTTAATTTTATTATATCAAAATCACTTTTATAATAGTTTAAAATAATTTCAGGCAATATATGTTTTGTATTGCTAAATGATATTAAAATATTATATAAGTTGTATTTTTTAATATATAAATTTGTATAAGGGTTTTTTAATTTTAAAGGGATTGGAAACATATTTTCATTATTGCAAAGAGAAATTTTTAAAAGGTGTATTAAATCTAAAGTTCTAAAAGAATATATTGTTTTATTTTCAATAATATCAATTTTTTCATTATCATTATAGTTTTTTAAAGGGAGAAATCTTAAATCTTTATCAAATTCGTATTTTTTGTATATTTTAATTTTAAGTTTTTTTATAAATCGTTCTAAAGTATTTTTTATTTTTTTTGCTTTTAAATATAAGTTTTCAATAGTTCTTTTCTCATCTCCTTCATGTTTGTAATGTATAATAATATCATTGAAATAATAAATATCTGATTTTAAATAATTACCAAGAGTAACATCATATAAATTAAAACAAGTTGAAATTGATTTTACGTCATCTTCTGTTTTAATTTTATTTATTATTGTTTTTATTAACATTATATAATATTAATAAAAAAATATATAAAAAAAATATATAAAAATAATCTTATTTCAAGTATATTTTTTATATCACAATTTTTTACAAGTATATTTTTTAAAAATCTATTTTTAAAAATCTATTTGATAATCATCGGCAATGTTTCCAGAATTAACCACATTATCATCATCAATATTAGAATCAATAATAATTTTATCTTTACTACATGGGTCATCAGGAGAATCAATTATCAATTGTTCATCAATATTTTCTTCTTTTTCTAATTGTTTTTCTTTAATTTTTGATGTCTCACTTAACAATGATTTTAAATTTAATAAAATCTGGAACGAACCAGTGCCAAAATATCCTTCTTGTCCAACCATCACATTTGATGATACACCAGTCATTAAGTCTAATTCGGCATGTCTTGCCGCACGAAGAAACATTTCAGGCGTTTCTTCAAAACTTGCTTTTGCTATAGGACCAATATCGTCATTATTAATACCATGTCTGAATACCGAAACCATTTTTTTTGTGGCTGTGATTCTATCTGCAAGCATCGTAAGATGATGGTCATCAATATATGTCCCATCAAATGAAATGGCCTCTTGTAATTCATTTAATATTGATTGTCTAGCTGCCTCAATACCAAGTGTCCTATAAACCTCTTGAATATCATTTGTAACAGTATTATTTGAATCAATATCTTCTACCGCCAAAATATCAATTAGATTTGTGCCAACGGTATCGAGAACCCATTTTTCTTCTTTAACATAATTGCCGTTTTTTATTGTTAATTCATTGGTAACCTTTCTTATAATAATTTTTGGAATTTTTTTAATACCTCGCAGGATAATATTATCTAAAATGTTGTTTTGTAGATTTTTCAAAATATGGATTTCGTCGCTTTGGTCTAATGTCTTCTTTTTATTATTTGATAAATTAATACCTCTAATTCTAAAAACAAGATTGTCATTATTAAAATCACTATAAACACAATGTATTTTATTTTTAAGACTATTTTTCATAGCAAAATGAATTTCATCCATCGTTATATTTTTTTCTAACATATCTTCCTTTGATAACTCAAATCGAATAATCCATTTTGAAAATTTATCATTTTCAGCATATTCACTATCAACACCACAGTCTTCCATCATTTTCTCAAATTCTAAATATTCTTCCAATATTTTTTCGTCATCTGCGATATTGGTTGCTTGTAAATTAGGGTCAAAACATATCGATACTACTTCAGTAATATCTCGCAAATTCGTATATTCCAAATCATATTTAATTTCTTGAGCCTTTTCCAATTTTGTTTCATCATCCTTCTTTAATTTAATAGTAACTGATGGATTTTTCGGGTTTTCCGATAATGACAAAATTTCTTCAATTCTTGGAACACCACGAGTAACATTCGATTTACTAGCTACACCCGCAAAATGAAAAGTGTTCAATGTATTATGCACTATGACACCATTGTCTTCCATAAATGTTTGATTCGCCGGAACCGTAAAATCATAGACATATTCTTTTTGGTCCGGTTTATAAATCTCGATATGTTTGATTTCATCCCAAATAATTCCGGAATTTGCAGCTTGCTCCAAAATTTCCATTTCCTCCTGCAAAACACGCGTTTCACCAATGGCTTCTTTAAACACTTTAATGTATTTTTCTAATGTTCTTCTTCCAATAGTTGGCTTCTTCTTCCATCTACCATAGTTTCTACTTTGTCCGGGTAGTTTCAAATCTTTCCCACATTTTGCAATGATTTCTCCCAACCCTTCTATCTTATCCACGTCATTTGATAAACTATGTGCGTTTTCACGATTGCCATAATCACATAATTCTTGCAATTTATCTTTCTTCAAAACAGAACCAATGTGTTGTTGATATAAATTAGCATAACTATGCGCAATTGCGAAATGATAAAATGGTTTCTTCTGTCTTACATTTTCACGGAACGTTGCGAAAATATCGAAATAATTCAACAATAGTCCCATGTCTTTCACCAATTGTTGGCTGCGAGAACAACCGCGGATTTCATGATGTCCTTTATCACAATTAATATTTCCATCCCCATCCATATATCCTTGAATACATGCCGCTTTACATTCCAATGGCGCGGTAAATATGAAATCAGGAACTTTCTTTTCAAATGAATTTGGACCGCATTCTTTCACGAGAAATTTGGCTAGTTCTTTGCATTTGAAAGATGTTACCGTACTGGGTCCATATTCTCCTTGTCTTTTATAAACTGATATTTTAGCGCCAAACATTTCTCCTACAATTGTTGTCATATCAATGTAATGTTGTGAGATATTTGTAATACAAACACGACCACCATTACAACTTCCTTCGGCGATATATGCACCAATAAACCAACCAAATAATTCATCCAAGACAATTGTATTTTCTCCAATTTCTACTGTTTTATTAATAAAATCATTACTAATGTGCTTACAAACAGGTATTCTCATACCGACTTCTAGGTCGCTCCCTTTGATAGGTTGTACTTTATGTTCCTTTCTAGTTAAATGACTATGACTTAATGTAGTAGTTACTTTACGACCACTTTTAGTTGTAATCGTCATCATATTTCCATTTACTGGATGTCTGCTGAAATGTGAAATTCTACTCCAAGATGTTTTTTCATTTTTATCTACACCCATAATATAATATTCTTCGTCTAATTTATCCAAAAGCGTTTCGACACTATCTGGATGACCAGTTGGGAAGGTGTATTCGGGATATTTTTCAATAAAACTATCGCATAATTCTCCGATTTTGTATTTTTTATGACTGACAACTGTGTTTTTTCCTTGACGATGGATTTTTATGAGAGCATTTATGCTCTCATAATTCTTCGACATTTGTGTCGTTGGTTCGCCAATGCTCTGCGCAGCGACCATACCAACCATTTCACCTGGATTAACAATAGATTTTTTGTAGTTGAATTCGAGGATATTTAAAAGATGGATAACGGATTTTTTGTTGAACCGTCTTACTGTTAATAAATCTTTAGGTGATAAATAATAATACCATGCAACTTTGAATAATTCACTTGGTTTTACATAAATATTAGTAGACATACTTTTTAATTTATTCTCGATTAATTCATAAAACTCCAATGGTGTAATATCAACGATGTTATTGTTAGTGATAAATAAGTTGTTTTGGACATTATTAATTAATCTGTAAAAGTTGACTGGGATAAAAATATTAATATTATCTTCATTATTGAATACATGTTTTGCTATTTCATCTCTTTTTTTCATAATCATTGCCAAAACATTTTTTGTTTTCTTAATTAAATCTTTTTTTTGTTTTTTAAATCTTTTTTGCGTTTCTTTATTATAATTCGAAATCATAAAGTTTTTAACATCTTTTGAGTTCGGTATTTGAAAATGAGCATATATTTCCTCCATCGACATTGAAACAATTGGAAGTTTAATATTTTCCACTCTCATCGTATTTATTCCATCTGTCCCATATTGGAATTGTATTACTTTATTTTTATTGTTTCTTACAGACATATCGTATTTTATACATAAATCTTCTAATGATTTAATAAGTCTTCTTGATATATAACCAGTCGAACTTGTTTTAACAGCAGTATCAATAAGACCTGTCCTACCACCCATTGCGTGAAAATATAGTTCCTCTGGTGTTAAACCCTGAATAAACGAGTTTTCAACAAATCCCCTTGCTTCCGGTGAATCATCATATCTCGTATAGTGTGGTAAAGTTCTATCGTCGAAACCATATGGAATGCGTTTTCCATCAACATTTTGCTGTCCCAAACATGAAATCATTTGCGCAATATTAATGTTATTACCCTTGGAACCGGCATTAACCATAATAACAAATCTATTTTCTGGACTTAAACTTTTTCTTCCAATTTTACCAGCCTCTTCTTGAGCTTTATTTAATATAGAATTTACTTGTGTTTCAAATTCTACATTATTTGTTTTTCCAGAATTATTTTCAAATACATCAAAATGTAATTGATTCTCTAATTTTTTAACATTCTCCTTATTTTTTGAAACAGCGTTGTAAATTTTATCATTTGTATCATCATTCGCAATTAAATCATGAATCCCAACACTATAAGACGATAACTTCATATATTCTGTAACCATTGATTGCAATTCATCAATAAATAATGTTGCATGTTTATGGTCATAATCATTAAATATAGATTGGATTAAACCGGTAGATTTTCCACCCAACACACCTTTATCTATTTGTCCCCGAGTATATTTCCCATTAATAATTTCAATAATTTTATTTGATGTTTTTTTATCTTCATCTGTTGAAAACTGTTTATTTGGAAATTTACAATTAATTGGTGGAAGCACCTGTGATAGTAAATTAAAACTATCTATCGAGGCTTTTTTAAAAATATCCAAATTAATATTTTTATTATACATTAATAAATTCATTGCCGTTCTTTCATTAAATGTTATATCTTTTCTGGTAAATCTATAACATCCAAGCAATGAATCCTGGAAAATACCAACAATCGATTGATTATTTGCTGGACTAATAATTTGATATGGGACAGCTGCCAGTTCAAGCAACTCACATTGCGCCATTTCGCTTTGAGGTCCATGCATATTCATCTCATCACCATCAAAATCAGCATTATACGGCTTTGTATCACCAACATTCATACGAAATGTATTGCCAACCATCATAACCTTAACAGTATGACACATCATACTCATTCTATGAAGCGTGGGTTGTCTATTAAATAAAACAGGGTCTCCATCAATTAAATGTCTATGAACAATATCACCTTCATATAATTCTAAAGTTTCCCTGTTTACATATCTTAAAGATATACTATCTCCATTTTTTCTTTCCAAAATATTAGCACCCGGATAATTTTCAGGACCATTCAGCACTAATTTTTTCAAATATTTCTTATTCCTTTTATTAACTTTATTTGGGAATGTAATGTTTTTTGCTATTTTTAAAGGAACACCTAACTCTTTAATACTTAAATTAGCATCTGGTGAAATAACTGAACGCGCTGAAAAATCAACCCTTTTACCCTGTAAATTACCTCTAACTCTCCCTTGTTTCCCAACAAGTCTTTCCTTAATAGATTTTAAAGCTCTACCTGAACGTTGCGCTACCGGACAACAACCCGGAATTTTATTATCAATCATAGTAGCAATATAATATTGCAAAACAGTAGTCCAGGGGTCAATAACCTTTGCTGGTGCACCCTGTTGAATTTTTTCCTGTAGTGTTTTATTTGCTTTAATAATATTAACAATGATGTGTGAAATATCATCTTCGCTTCTTTGTTGAGAATCATGCTTAACAGAAGGTCTTACCGCTGGGGGTGGAACTGCTAAAACTTGACATATAAACCATTCGGGTCTTGACCATGTTGGACTAAAACCCATGAATTCAATATCTTCATTTGTCATTCTTTTTAAAATCCTTAACACTGTTTCTGCTGTTAATTTAACAGTAGGTTTATTGTTTACTGCACCGTCGCTATTTTTAATACCATCTGTATTTTCCCATTCGGCATAAATTTCGGACAAGTCTTGTTTATAAATTTTTTTTGGTTGTTTGCATCCACAACCATCTTCGGTCTCATCACCACATCTCTTAATCTTGTTGGCGTGGCTAAAAATAAAATCCCATCTTTTTTTAGGTGTCTTGTTTAAAAGGAAATCATACTTTTTTTTGCTAATTTTTAATTTTCCACATTTAATACAAATGCATCTTAATATTTTAATTAATGTGTTGATGTATTGAATATAAAATACAGGCCTCGCTAATTCAATATGACCAAAATATCCGGGCGTTTTAATATAATCTAATCCGTCTGTTGGACAAATTAAACCTGCTTCTATAACACCCATTCTTGGATCAAATAATCCATTTAATACTGGTTTATTATTTATATAGGTATCTCTTGTATTGATTTCTGCAACACTACCCTTTCTAATATCTTGCGGACTTAAAACGCTGAATTGAATACCAATAATTTTAGAAGATTTAATTTTATTTGTATCATTGTTAAACATCCTTTATATTTATAATAGAATATTTAGTTTATATTTTTTAAATCAATTTTATATTTTTTAAATCAAATATTTTTTAAATAAAATATTTTTTAAATAAAATATTTTTAAAATCAAAAATTTTTTAAATAAAATTTATATTTTTTAAAAATTGATTTTAAAATTCATTTAAAAAAAATATTATATATTTGAATATTAATAATGAGCGATGATGAAAATTCTCCTAAATCAATGAAAAAAAATAAAATGAAAACAAAAGCAAAAAAAAAAATAGTTTTTTCAGAAAGCGATGAAGATGATAGTGAGTATTTACCAGATGAGTTCGATGAAACAGAATTTTTAAATGATTCAGTCGAATATAAGAAATTTTTAAATACACTTTTTCCGTCTTCTTATTTATCTTCAAAAATTAAGAACGAAAAAATAAAAAAGAAATCAATTAAAAAAAAAGCTTTTGATAAAAATAAAAAAAATGATAAAAATGATAAAAATGATAAAAATGATAAAAATGATAAAAATGATAAAAATGATAAAAATGATAAAAAAAAAGTTGGAAAGAAAGTTGGAAAAAAAGTAAAAAAAAAGAAAGTAATTAGAAAGGATAATTATAATTTTCCAAGTGATGAAGAGGATGAAGAAGATGAATTTGATAATATGATGATGAATCCTTCAAAATTTAGTATTGTTTATACTTTTGGAGATGAATTCCAAGATGGTTATGATGATGAAGATTGCGAAACAGAACAAGATACCGATAATGAAGAACTATATAAAAAATCTACTGTTAAGGAAGAAGAGTGGGAAAAAGAAATGAGACTCGAAGAAGAAAAATTATTAAATAAAGATAAAGAAAGAAAGAAAATGTTAAATAAATTAAAAGTTAAAGATAAAGTAAAGGTTAAAAAAAGAAATTGGGAAAAAAAATACATAGGAGTAATTACAAAAATTTATAAAAATAAAAAATTTTACGATATTAAATTAAATAATAATGAATTTGAACCATTAATAAGAGTTAATGATACTATTATTGTTGAAAAATGCACGAGTGATGGTAATGATAAAATACCAAAAGATATAAAACAGTTACTTTTATTAAAAAAATCAAATCCAAAAAAATTTAATAAACAACTTAAAAATTATGAAAAAGAATTAGAAGAACAAGAAATTAACATTAATAAAAAAAAAGAAAAAAAGGAAAAGACATTAAATGCGGAAAGATTAAGAAAACTTCTTCGTGAAAAGAATGTAACAAACGATTTATCTTATTTCAAAAATATGAAAATCAAAGAACAAAAAAATGTATTAAAAAATTTGGTTGAAATTAATAAAGTTTCTACTATTGAAAAACCATATAAAATTTCATTAATTGAATCTAACATTCCTCCTGAAATTAAAGCTATTGCTATGAAAAAAGTTAATTTATTATCTATGATGGACCCAAGCACAGGTGATTATTATAAGAATAAACTTTGGGTTGATACTTTCATGAATATTCCTTTTGGAAAATATGCTTCTTTACCTGTTAAATTAGAAGATGGTCTTAAAAAAAGTCAAGATTTTATGAAAAATTCCAAAAAGATACTTGATGAATGCGTTTATGGTTTAAATGATGCGAAAATGCAAATTATGCAAATGATTGGTGGTTGGATTAGCAACCCAAATGCGGTTGGAACTGCTATTGCAATCCAGGGTCCAATGGGAACAGGCAAAACAACATTAGTAAAAGAAGGTATTAGTAAAATTTTAAATAGACCATTCTCTTTCATTCCTTTGGGTGGTGCTACAGATAGTAGTTATTTAGAGGGACATTCATATACGTATGAAGGTAGTATTTGGGGGAAAATTGTCGATACAATCATTAATTGCAAATGTATGAATCCTGTGTTTTATTTTGATGAATTAGATAAAGTAAGTAATACACCAAAAGGTGAGGAAATCATTGGTATTTTAACGCATCTCACAGATACAACGCAAAATTCACAATTTCATGATAAATATTTTTCGAATTTAGATTTTGATTTAAGCAAAGCGTTATTTATATTTAGTTATAATCATGAAGATAAGGTGAACGCTATTTTAAAAGATAGAATGTATCAAATTAGAACAAAGGGATATGATAAAAAAGAAAAAACAATTATTGCAAAGGATTATTTGATTCCAGGTATTGGAAAAAATATTAATTTTAAAGAAAATGAAGTTATTTTCGCAGATGGAGTATTTGAATACATTATGGAAAAATTAACAGGCAATGAGAAAGGTGTGCGTAATTTAAAGAGATGTCTTGAAATTATTTATAGCAAACTTAACTTATATCGTTTAATGGAAAAAGATACAACCTTATTCGAAAAAGAAGAATTTATCAATGTGGAATTCCCTTTTGAAGTAACCAATGAAATAGTTGATAAATTAATTAAACAAAATGATAAAGATGACATTCCGTTTGGGATGTACATGTAGGGGGGAGACCCCTATAACCCCCTACTTTTGGGAAAAGTAGGACAAAAAAATAAAAAATTTAAATTTTTTATTTTTTATTTTTTATTTTTTATTTTTTATTTTTTATTTTTTATTTTTTTTTTTTTTTTTTTTTTTTTTTTT
>Ga0209196_1003184_pt1 | contig 10062 bp, 6 predicted proteins | sample COGITO_mtgs_1105_5_FD_184801 | JGI IMG/M metagenome (GOLD analysis project Ga0209196, IMG submission 184801) | Pelagic marine microbial communities from North Sea - COGITO_mtgs_110509 (SPAdes) (version 2) | ecosystem: Environmental > Aquatic > Marine > Epipelagic ... | reverse complement strand
CACCAGTTCATCACGGTGCCAAAATTGGATACGGTCAATAAACCGTATCCAACGTAGAAACTTACTCGGGGGTTTCTCCTGCATCTTCTGCTTCTGCCTCTAATGGCGCTTCAACTACTGTTTCCGCTTCTGCTTTGATTTTTGCAACTTCAGCTCTTAATACGGCTCTTTCGGCCTCTAACTGTGCGTTACGTTGTTGCTCATTGTGTTTCATAAATTGCACCATTCGATCAAACTCAGTTGAGTTATTTAAGCGTGGCTCTATCGATGTAAAACTTGGATTATCAGTGTTTTCAACTGCTTGATCCAAGTCTGGTATATTTACAAATAAATCAGCTGATTTTTCAGCTTTTATTTGCACATATGTTGTTGCAGGCGCTGTATATTGAATTTCGGTTTTTCCGTTTGATGTTCCCACCAATACGGCGTCAGACATTTTGTTATTGTCTGATACCCAAATTTCAATGTTTGAATTAGCTGTAATTTCAAACTTTACGTGTCTTGGTTTGCTTGATGCAAACTCAATCACTTGTCCTGCTTTTGCTGCTGTCCACTTATTTACGTTGCCGTGTTTAATTCTATTCATTTTCTATTTTCCTTTTTAAAATGAGCAGGGGAGGGGAGGACTCCCCTGCTTTTTATCACTTAACGATACGCGAGGAATCGACTTGTGAAGTGATTGTGTCATAATCGCTTGTTGCGTCAGTTTCTTGTAGACCTGCACCGAATACGGTGTTTCCTACAATTTGCATGTCCGATAGACATGTAATTTCAAAACTGTCGCTTACTTGGTCAGCAAATACTTTCTTGTGCAAACCTGAACATAAATAAAAGTCTTCATTTAATGTTGGATTTGTACTTTCTGCTGTCCATATTTTAGCGCGATCTTCGTCAAATGCGTCATTTGCAGGGCGGTAATATTTACCACCTACGTTTACGGCATCTCTTTGCCACTCATGATTGAGTGGTGCATAACCAAATGTACCATCTGGTGTTGCGTGATTTACGTCAGCGTGGTCATTTTTTACAACTGCCACTTTTTCTGGGTCTAATACATCAGATAGATAATTAGGTAACGTATCTGGGTCTGTTGTGTATAAGAAATAGTCTTTCTTACGTTCCCATAATTGTTCTGGCACAATTTCTGCTGTTATCATTATAACACCGCCAGTGTTCATTGCAGGTGTTCTAAATGACATGTCTATTGTTGCCATACCGTTTGTTGCAGACTTATCCAAGTTTGCGCCGTCTGTTGCATAACGTTGGTTAAATCCTATCATTGCACGTTGACGACCCAATAAAATTGGTTGCTTTAAAGCTTCTTCAGGAACTCTAATTCCTGACATAAGCAAATCAATCACATGTTCGTCGTCTATTCCATCGTACTTTGCTCTTAATTTAGCAAATGCCGCTGTTTTACGTGCTTGTTCAATGTCAGCAAGTGACATTGTTGCGTTTCCGCCTGTTGATAATTCTGCAAATATTTCATCAAATAAATAATAATCACCTTCATCAACTATTTCTGTACCTGTTTGTGATGGTGCCCATGCATATGAATTTGTAGTATTTGAACCTGATGCAGAAGATGTTGCTGCATTATTTGTTGCATGTTTTGCTTTAATTGGTGCTTGGAATGTCAATCCGGCAAGCGTTACTTGTCCGTCAATTAAATTCTGATCATAATCAGGTACTATATTTTGCATTCCATTATTAATCCAAAAAGCATCAGCTAATCTATGATCAAATGCGTTTCTTAATGGTAACGATTTTGATCGCGCTTTGCGTCTATGGTTAACTATTGCATTGTATGCTTCTACAGGTGTTGTATTAAAATTTGTTGCTTGTTGATGTATACCCATTGTTTGATAAAATACTTCATTTTCAACAACACCTCCACCAAATGGACTTGTATCTAATGTATGTGGATTAGAAGAAGTTTGTATTGAATCTGAATTTGGTTCATAATATTTATTTTTTTCAAAAAATGGTATTACGCTTCCTGCGGCACCATTTTCTTTTTTATATGATCGGTTTAATTCATCCATTGATCCGTTGAAACGGTCAAATGCAAGCATTGGGACGAAATGCGCGTACAGTGTTACGCCTACACCGTTCATTAACATTTCTGATGTTTCCATCATTTCAATGTTTGCTCTAATTTTACCGCTTCGTACGCCGTCTTCGCGGTGTAACCATTCATACTTCAGTGGCAGGATTTTACCTGCATCACCCGATGTTAATACTCGGCCTTTTGCACTACGTACAGATTTCTGTACTGCAATAGGTGAGTTTGGTATCATTTCAGTCATTCTCATTTGCGTTTTCTCCTTGCAATGATTTTGGTTATAATTTTTCGTATTTTTTTACACTTGGCGCACATTTAATAATTACTTCTTACAAACCCATTAATTTCATCTTGGGTTTTGCGTGCATTATTTGTTACACCGCGTATTGTTTTGTATTGCTGTGTTGATAATTGGGGTATTTTCTGAATATTATTTGTAATTTTTCTTGCATTAACAATATCTCTTATTTGTTGTTTAGATATTTTATCTGTCTTTTTCGCAGTAAAAAACTTGCCAATAGCTTTTAATGCTTTGTCTCGCCAATGTGTTGCCTCAAACCAAGTGTTTCCTGCTAGTTGTGTAGCCATTTGGTCAATTTCCCATTCAATCCATGGGTGATAATGAATTTTACCAAATCGATCTCTGGTCATTCCTATTATACTTTTTACCTTGTCATCTGTTGTTATTTGCATCCCATTACTTAGTTGGGATGTAACTGTTTCTTCTTGTAAAACAGATGGTCTATACATAATTTTGGATTGCGTAACATGTGGATCTTTTACAACTATACTATTTGATAACTTTGGATCAATTAATCGTATATCGTCATTTACTAATTCATTAGATATTGCTGTATCATTATTTTGGTTTGTTGTTTTATCATTAAAAACTTTCCAAAAATCACCGCTACTTAATCGTGCAGGTTCATTGCTATATCTTGAACCTTGTCCACCTGTTGCACGTAATACAGTTAACGGATTAAATCCGTTTCTTTCAGCTTCAGCCCTTAAATGTCCTAAATCTAACTTTCCTGAATTTGGGTTTGACTTTTTATCTGGTAATTTACCAGTATTAGCAAACATATATGCGTCTCGCATAAATTTTTGCCCTTTTTTTAATTCGTCTTTCCAACCCATATTATAATACTCCCGCGTTTAACAACGTGTCCGAGAATAGGGCTAAACCCATTACTATTCCCGCTACTGTTGCTATAATGATGTCTTTTAATTTCATTTGATCCACCTCCGTGTTATGAGGTCAATCGATACTCCCGCTAAAGCGGTAAATCCCAAAACGATACTTTCCGTTGTACCAACTGCAATTCCCGCGCCCGCAAGCGATGCGCCGAGCATTGTACCACATCTAGTGATAATCGGTTTTAAGATTTGTTTGATTAGTAGTAATTGCAATTTTTACTCCTTCTTATTTAGAAAGGTCTAACTGCTCAATGGCCGATAATATATATTATGTTATCGAATTGAGACTCATTGTGTTGACCCATACGTTTTTATAGCTTTGTACATTTGTAAATGTAAAGCCCTTTTTTTAAAAATGTTTCATTTTTATACTTTTAACACCAAGGAACATATGTTTTTTTAGACCCTGACCCCCCAGTAGGGGTGTTTTTCTTTGGTCTATCTTTGCACCTTATCCGCAAGTCCTTGACCCTAAAGTTTTTGGGGGATTTTTTCCGCTTCGCTAGAGCCTGTTCAGGCGGTGCTGTAGCCGTTCGCTCCCGTTGTTCAACGGGTGGACTGTATATTTCTATTCCCCGTCCAATTCCGCGTACTGTATTTCGGCGTAGGTTCGCCGTCGTTGTATTTGTTGTCCTTGTTTTATTGTTTTTATTACTTCTGGTCTTTTTTCGTGCCATTCGTCATTCTCCGTTAGTATTTGCAATCCTGTTTTGTTTTCGTCTTCCCAATATACTATTGGTATTCCGTCATATGTTGCTTCCACCATATGTATATCTTTAAATATTCCGTCTCCTTGGCCTTCAATCCAAGGTTCTACATATTTTACTGGTTGATAATGTAGGCGTTCGTACATTTCTTCGTCTGTGTACTCTATTTCCGTTATATCGTCGTAGTAATCTGTTACTAATTCCGATAACGGTTCGTGTGAATATTTGTCTTCCCACTCGTTGACAAAAGTTTCCATGAAATTTTCTCTTGTTTTGCCTTGCATCATAAACCCTTTCTCTCTGTTTTTATAATCTCTCACATCCCCAAACTTATAAAAATATGTTTGCGGTGCGAGTGCTTGTTCAACATATTGCTTCGCTAATTGTTGAAAAAACTCGTGTCCTAATGGAGGTTTTTTGCTCATAGCCAAATGGCTATCACTTTGCCTTGATGTCTGATCTTTCAGAACATATTTAAGGCAATATTCAAAACCTTTCCAATCAGCTTCTTGAAAATAACTGAAACCATGTTTCCAATATTTCCAATCTACCCTTTTATTTGCCGTCACCTCTGGCCAACTATCCTTAAAGAATAGTATTATATGCCAATGTGAGCGTCCTTTTGCACTTCCGTATTCTCCAGTGACTATGTAACGAACTTTATAATTTTTACGCAATCTTTTGAGAAAATCTTGAACGTCTTTATAAACTAACGTTACTGCATGAACTTTTTCGTGATCTTTTAATTTATCATCTCCATAAGTTAATGTTACTGCGTAAGTTTTTTTTGAAAACTTACTTTCGGCAATGCATCTTCCAACGTAATCGTTAACTCTACGTTTGCGGCATTGCCAGCATTCGCGACACCCAACTTCCGTCCCATCATCTAATTTTGTTGGTGCTATGCACATAATTATTTCCTGTACGCGAAGTTTTGTGTCACTAAATGCATAGTCTTAACGAGAGTGGGTCTATTGCCGGCAAACGGAACTCCAATACTTGGAGTTTCCGTTCCGTTTGCCTCGTGTAAGTTATTCAACTTACTGTTTTTTATTTGATTTGGTCTTGCCAATTGTCTATTTCCCAATGTGCTGGGTCCCAAAAATTCCAATCATGTCCTGAGTCCAATTTAATATTGCGTTTGCGTGCAACTTCTTTGCCGATTGCAACCATGCAATCCCACTCTTTTTTACTTAAATTCCAACCACGGGTTGCGTGAATAATATCCACGGCCATTCCATATTGATGCGCACCAAATCCGACAGATGCTTTGCTTCTGCCTTTGTCAAATAACTCTTGTTGTCGTTCTGCAGATCGTACAAATTCAAACGCTCGGATTGGTATATTCCGTCGCTTCATTGCTTTGGAAAATGCTTTCCAAAACTCGATTATGTCAGGGTGTACCCCTTGATAATCGTTTTCTGTTTGCTGAATTTTAACCCAGAGTGATTTTGATGCGTTTGGCTCTGCTAACGATCTAGCCGCTTCTACGTGTGTTCTGTGCACAAGTTCATCCCTGTGCCAGAACTGGATACGGTCAATAAACCGTATCCAGCGTAGAAACTTACTCGAGGGTTTCTCCTGCATCTTCTGTTTCTGCCTCTACTGGCGCTTCAACTACTGTTTCCGCTTCTGCTTTAATTTTTGCAACTTCTGCTCTTAATGCGGCTCTTTCGGCCTCTAACTGTGCGTTGCGTTGTTGCTCATTGTGTTTCATAAATTGTACCATTCGATCAAACTCTGTTGAGTTATTTACGCGTGGCTCTATCGATGTAAAACTTGGGTTATCAGTATTTTCAACTGCTTGATCCAAGTCTGGTATATTTACAAATACATCAGCTGATTTTTCAGCTTTTATTTGAACATATGTTGTTGCAGGTGCTGTATATTGTATTTCGGTTTTTCCGTTTGATGTTCCCACCAATACGGCGTCAGACATTTTATTGTTGTCTGCTACCCAAATTTCAATATTTGAATTAGCTGTAATTTCAAACTTTACATGTCTTGGTTTGCTTGATGCAAACTCAATAACTTGTCCTGCTTTTGTTGCTGTCCACTTATTAACGTTGCCGTGTTTTATTCTATTCATTTTCTATTTTCCTTTTTAAAATGAGCAGGGGAGGGGAGGGCTCCCCTGCTTTTTATCACTTAACGATACGCGAGGAATCGACTTGTGAAGTGATTGTGTCGTAATCGCTTGTTGCGTCAGTTTCTTGTAGTCCTGCTCCGAATACGGTGTTTCCTACAATTTGCATGTCCGATAAACATGTAATCTCAAAACTGTCGCTTACCTGATCAGCAAATACTTTCTTGTGCAAACCAGAACATAAATAAAAGTCTTCATTTAATGTTGGATTTGTACTTTCTGCTGTCCATATTTTAGCGCGATCTTCGTCAAATGCGTCATTTGCAGGGCGGTAATATTTACCACCTACGTTTACGGCATCTCTTTGCCACTCATGATTGAGTGGTGCATAACCAAATGTACCATCTGGTGTTGCGTGATTTACGTCAGCGTGGTCATTTTTTACAACTGCCACTTTTTCTGGGTCTAATACATCAGATAGATAATTAGGTAACGTATCTGGGTCTGTTGTGTATAAGAAATAGTCTTTCTTACGTTCCCATAATTGTTCTGGCACAATTTCTGCTGTTATCATTATAACACCGCCAGTGTTCATTGCAGGTGTTCTAAATGACATGTCTATTGTTGCCATACCGTTTGTTGCAGACTTATCCAAGTTTGCGCCGTCTGTTGCATAACGTTGGTTAAATCCTATCATTGCACGTTGACGACCCAATAAAATTGGTTGCTTTAAAGCTTCTTCAGGAACTCTAATTCCTGACATAAGCAAATCAATCACATGTTCGTCGTCTATTCCATCGTACTTTGCTCTTAATTTAGCAAATGCCGCTGTTTTACGTGCTTGTTCAATGTCAGCAAGTGACATTGTTGCGTTTCCGCCTGTTGATAATTCTGCAAATATTTCATCAAATAAATAATAATCACCTTCATCAACTATTTCTGTACCTGTTTGTGATGGTGCCCATGCATATGAATTTGTAGTATTTGAACCTGATGCAGAAGATGTTGCTGCATTATTTGTTGCATGTTTTGCTTTAATTGGTGCTTGGAATGTCAATCCGGCAAGCGTTACTTGTCCGTCAATTAAATTCTGATCATAATCAGGTACTATATTTTGCATTCCATTATTAATCCAAAAAGCATCAGCTAATCTATGATCAAATGCGTTTCTTAATGGTAACGATTTTGATCGCGCTTTGCGTCTATGGTTAACTATTGCATTGTATGCTTCTACAGGTGTTGTATTAAAATTTGTTGCTTGTTGATGTATACCCATTGTTTGATAAAATACTTCATTTTCAACAACACCTCCACCAAATGGACTTGTATCTAATGTATGTGGATTAGAAGAAGTTTGTATTGAATCTGAATTTGGTTCATAATATTTATTTTTTTCAAAAAATGGTATTACGCTTCCTGCGGCACCATTTTCTTTTTTATATGATCGGTTTAATTCATCCATTGATCCGTTGAAACGGTCAAATGCAAGCATTGGGACGAAATGCGCGTACAGTGTTACGCCTACACCGTTCATTAACATTTCTGATGTTTCCATCATTTCAATGTTTGCTCTAATTTTACCGCTTCGTACGCCGTCTTCGCGGTGTAACCATTCATACTTCAGTGGCAGGATTTTACCTGCATCACCCGATGTTAATACTCGGCCTTTTGCACTACGTACAGATTTCTGTACTGCAATAGGTGAGTTTGGTATCATTTCAGTCATTCTCATTTGCGTTTTCTCCTTGCAATGATTTTGGTTATAATTTTTCGTATTTTTTTACACTTGGCGCACATTTAATAATTACTTCTTACAAACCCATTAATTTCATCTTGGGTTTTGCGTGCATTATTTGTTACACCGCGTATTGTTTTGTATTGCTGTGTTGATAATTGGGGTATTTTCTGAATATTATTTGTAATTTTTCTTGCATTAACAATATCTCTTATTTGTTGTTTAGATATTTTATCTGTCTTTTTCGCAGTAAAAAACTTGCCAATAGCTTTTAATGCTTTGTCTCGCCAATGTGTTGCCTCAAACCAAGTGTTTCCTGCTAGTTGTGTAGCCATTTGGTCAATTTCCCATTCAATCCATGGGTGATAATGAATTTTACCAAATCGATCTCTGGTCATTCCTATTATACTTTTTACCTTGTCATCTGTTGTTATTTGCATCCCATTACTTAGTTGGGATGTAACTGTTTCTTCTTGTAAAACAGATGGTCTATACATAATTTTGGATTGCGTAACATGTGGATCTTTTACAACTATACTATTTGATAACTTTGGATCAATTAATCGTATATCGTCATTTACTAATTCATTAGATATTGCTGTATCATTATTTTGGTTTGTTGTTTTATCATTAAAAACTTTCCAAAAATCACCGCTACTTAATCGTGCAGGTTCATTGCTATATCTTGAACCTTGTCCACCTGTTGCACGTAATACAGTTAACGGATTAAATCCGTTTCTTTCAGCTTCAGCCCTTAAATGTCCTAAATCTAACTTTCCTGAATTTGGGTTTGACTTTTTATCTGGTAATTTACCAGTATTAGCAAACATATATGCGTCTCGCATAAATTTTTGCCCTTTTTTTAATTCGTCTTTCCAACCCATATTATAATACTCCCGCGTTTAACAACGTGTCCGAGAATAGGGCTAAACCCATTACTATTCCCGCTACTGTTGCTATAATGATGTCTTTTAATTTCATTTGATCCACCTCCGTGTTATGAGGTCAATCGATACTCCCGCTAAAGCGGTAAATCCCAAAACGATACTTTCCGTTGTACCAACTGCAATTCCCGCGCCCGCAAGCGATGCGCCGAGCATTGTACCACATCTAGTGATAATCGGTTTTAAGATTTGTTTGATTAGTAGTAATTGCAATTTTTACTCCTTCTTATTTAGAAAGGTCTAACTGCTCAATGGCCGATAATATATATTATGTTATCGAATTGAGACTCATTGTGTTGACCCATACGTTTTTATAGCTTTGTACATTTGTAAATGTAAAGCCCTTTTTTTAAAAATGTTTCATTTTTATACTTTTAACACCAAGGAACATATGTTTTTTTAGACCCTGACCCCCCAGTAGGGGTGTTTTTCTTTGGTCTATCTTTGCACCTTATCCGCAAGTCCTTGACCCTAAAGTTTTTGGGGGATTTTTTCCGCTTCGCTAGAGCCTGTTCAGGCGGTGCTGTAGCCGTTCGCTCCCGTTGTTCAACGGGTGGACTGTATATTTCTATTCCCCGTCCAATTCCGCGTACTGTATTTCGGCGTAGGTTCGCCGTCGTTGTATTTGTTGTCCTTGTTTTATTGTTTTTATTACTTCTGGTCTTTTTTCGTGCCATTCGTCATTCTCCGTTAGTATTTGCAATCCTGTTTTGTTTTCGTCTTCCCAATATACTATTGGTATTCCGTCATATGTTGCTTCCACCATATGTATATCTTTAAATATTCCGTCTCCTTGGCCTTCAATCCAAGGTTCTACATATTTTACTGGTTGATAATGTAGGCGTTCGTACATTTCTTCGTCTGTGTACTCTATTTCCGTTATATCGTCGTAGTAATCTGTTACTAATTCCGATAACGGTTCGTGTGAATATTTGTCTTCCCACTCGTTGACAAAAGTTTCCATGAAATTTTCTCTTGTTTTGCCTTGCATCATAAACCCTTTCTCTCTGTTTTTATAATCTCTCACATCCCCAAACTTATAAAAATATGTTTGCGGTGCGAGTGCTTGTTCAACATATTGCTTCGCTAATTGTTGAAAAAACTCGTGTCCTAATGGAGGTTTTTTGCTCATAGCCAAATGGCTATCACTTTGCCTTGATGTCTGATCTTTCAGAACATATTTAAGGCAATATTCAAAACCTTTCCAATCAGGTTCTTGAAAATAACTGAACCCATGTGTCCAATATTTCCAATCTACCCTTTTATTTGCCGTCACTTCTGGCCAACTATCCTTAAAGAATAGTATTATATGCCAATGTGAGCGTCCT
>Ga0209196_1003182_pt1 | contig 10064 bp, 9 predicted proteins | sample COGITO_mtgs_1105_5_FD_184801 | JGI IMG/M metagenome (GOLD analysis project Ga0209196, IMG submission 184801) | Pelagic marine microbial communities from North Sea - COGITO_mtgs_110509 (SPAdes) (version 2) | ecosystem: Environmental > Aquatic > Marine > Epipelagic ... | reverse complement strand
TGGTTTTAGTGATTATGTGCTTGATCCTTCTATGGGTAGAGCTTTATTTTGGCAAAAAGCACTTTAATTTTTATAGGAGATACTTATGTTAGAAATAAGACCTAACTGTGAATGTTGTGATAAAGATTTACCGCCTGATTCTAATGTGGCAATGATCTGTTCATTTGAATGTACGTTTTGTTCAAGTTGCGCCGAGAATGTCTTAGGTGGCCATTGCCATACTTGTAATGGCAAGCTTGTATTCAGACCTACCAGAGCGAAAGAGTTATTAGATGCTGCTCCCGCGTCTGTTAAGCGAGTATTAAAAGCTGGTGGATGTATAAATGCCTAAAGTTGGTTTTGTTTATTATACAAAAACGGATGTTACTGGAGACTTAGTCTATGCAGCTATATCTGAGTTGGAGTGTAAAGGTGTTGACGTTATTAAGCATCAGATAAAGGGGAGTGAGATTGTAGAAGGTCGTTTCATCAATAGCAGGGTATTTGAATTGCTTGCTAATTGCGACGCGATTGTTTTCGGGTCTCCGACTTATATGGGTGGTGCTGCAGCACAGTTTAAAGCGTTTGCTGATGCATCAAGTCAGGTATGGAGTAGTCAGCAATGGTCAGGGAAGATTGCAGCTGGTATAACCTCTGGTACGTCTTTAAATGGAGATCAATCAAGCACTCTACAATATTTTTCTATCTTGGCGAGTCAGCAAGGTATGTATTGGGTTGGTTTGAGTAATATCTCTCAAAGTGAATCAATCAATCGACTTGGTTGTGAGCTTGGTGTTGTCGCTCATTCAGAAGATGGCAGGGTCAATGCTCTTGATTTGGAAACGGCTAGGCATTTGGCAGTACGAATAGCTGAGGCTATAAAAAAATAAACCAATTTCATTTGAAGGCAGATAAATATTTATTGCTAATAGAAAGTGTTGGAGATCCCATGCAAAAAAAACAGTATTTAATTCATGCGAATGTCGCGATTGGAAAGGCTCCGCTAGACAGTAATATTATGAGTGGTTTTGTACAAAATATTGAGAAAGTTAATACTGTCGGTAGCGAGAGTCATGGTTTTATATCGCTACCTATATTAGATGATGCTGGCGAAATTTATGTTGGCGATAGTCTGGTTAATGTATCTATTTGGGAATCCATTGAGGATCTGAAAAAGTTTACTTATACAGGAATGCATGCAGAAATTCTCAAGAAACGTCGCAGTTGGTTTGAAGAGCAATCTATCCCTAATTATGTTTTATTTTGGTTTGATGCCGCTGTTAATCCGAAGGAGGCAGATGTTAAGGAACGGATTGAGTATTTAACTAAATTTGGTCCAACCCCTTATGCATTTAATTTCAGGAACAGCTTTACTATGAGCGAAGCGGAGTTATATAAAACAGGTGATGAGTGCCTATGACTTCATCAATTAATATAAAGATGAAGGGCTGCTTAATGCTGGTGTCTTGTAATAATATTCTTCTGATCATGATTTAACGATTTTATTGAGTTCGACTAAAGGAAACTTGAGATGTATGAATTGTATTATTCTCCTGGTAACGCCAGTTTAGCGCCGCACATTATATTAGAAGAAATGGGCGCGGAGTTTGAATTGGTGTTAGTAGATAGAAAGAAAAATGCTCAAAGATCAGCAGAGTACCTTAGTTTAAATCCGGCAGGTCGAATACCAACATTGGTTCACGGCGATTTAGTGGTCTTCGAAAGTCCAGCAATTTGCATATATCTAGCTGAGCAATGCCCAGCTTTAAAGTTGATACCACCGGAAGGCTCCAAAAGTAGACCTCTATTCCATCAGTGGTTGATGTACTTGACGAATACTTTACAAGCTGAATTGATGATTTATTTTTATCCTGAAAGGCATACTACCGATCCTGGGGGTGCTTCAAATGTTCGTCGGGCTCAGGAGCTAAGGATTATAGATATATTTTCCTTGCTTGATAATCAGTTAGGCCAAAACGATTTTTTGGTAGGCAGCGAAATTACAGTATGTGATTTTTTCTTGTTCATGCTTTTGCATTGGGCCTCAGGTCAACAACAGCCGCCATTGTCTTTTCCAAACATAGGGCCATATTTGAAAAATATAGCTTCTCGACCATCTGTTATTAGAGCGTGTACAAAGGAAGGTATCGATATTTCTAATTATAGGTAAGTACATACTTGAAGAGCTACGGCCTGAGAAATGCCTAAGTGAAATGGAAAGTGAAATGGGGTCAGATTGATACTCCCCCAGTTTCTCGGACACTCTAATTAGTGGACAATACCACTACTGGAGTGAGATATGACCAAACGAAATACATATACCAAAGAATTCAAGCTGGAAGCTGTTCGTCTTCTGGAGTCGAGTGATAAGCCAGGTGCTGACATCGCCCGCGAACTCGGCATAAGGCGAAACATGCTTTATAAATGGCAAGAACAATTATCTGATAAAGGCGATAACGCCTTCCGAGGTTCAGGCCGAAAGCCGATTGATAAAGACGACAAGCTGGCTCGGCTTGAGCGGGAGAACCTTAAATTGAAGGAAGAGGTAGAGATCCTAAAAAAGGCCGCCGCGTACTTTGCTCGGGAACTCAAGTGAAGTACGCCTTTGTTAAAGAGCAGATAGATAATTATACAGTCATCGCTTTGTGTAGCGCTTTAAAGGTATCGCGAAGCGGATATTATAATTGGCTTCACCGAACGCCAAGTCGCCGAGAGATCAAAAACAAGGCTCTTGTGAATGTGATTGCAGGCGTTCATAAGGAAACAATGCAGACATACGGCTCACCTAGGATGCATGCCGAACTGGTTGATACTGGGTATGACGTAAGTATTGGTCGTGTTGAAAGGCTAATGAGCAAGAATAATTTAGCCGCTAAACAAGGAAAGAAAAATAAGCAGCGTCAGCAGCATCGGAATGGGATTGCACCAGTGGCCAATATACTTGACCGACAGTTTATGGCTAACCTGCCCAATGAAAAGTGGGTGTCAGATATTACCTTCATCGAGACTCGTGAAGGTTTTTTGTATTTAGCTGTGATTCTTGATCTCTTCTCAAGAGCTATTATTGGTTGGTCTATGAGCCATAAAATTGATGAGCGCTTGGTGCAAGGGGCGCTCAGCATGGCCGTGGAGCGCAGAGATGTACGAGAAGGATTACTGCTGCATTCTGACCAAGGCAGTCAATACAAGGCTAAAGGATATCAACAGCGGTTAAGTGACTTGAGCATTACGTGTAGCATGAGTCGAAAAGGCGAGTGCCACGATAACGCCGTTGCAGAAAGTTTTTTTCATTCGCTGAAAACAGAGTTGATCTGTGACCAAGTTTATCAAAGCCGGCCTGTAGCCAGACAATCAATTTTCAAATATATAGAACTCTTTTACAATCGAAAAAGACGGCACTCGACATTGGACTATCAAGCGCCGTTAAATTTTGAAATAATGAACGCCGCTTAATTAGGGTGTCCGATTTATTGGGGGAAGATCAATCTGACCCCGGTTTTCCGAAATTATTTCTGTGTGTTTGATTTATAAACATTTGCTACAATAAGAAGATAATAAAAACCCAACGTCGTTTCCCAAGATGACGTTAAGGATATATGGACTATGGAGAATAAGGGTGAGCTATCTATCAGGCCTTGTTGATTTGGGTATGGCAAGAAAAAAATAATTCTCATGCTCTTATCAAAATTCATAGCGCCACGATTCATTTTGTTACATTTTGTTACAGTTTCAGAAAGTTTTGACATAAGTTCAGCTTAATACTGAGCTATGCTGCACTGGTTAATTAATTTATTAGATTAATATTTTTGCTCATATAATAAGGTTAATTTAGTACGCCATATAAAAAAGTATAAAAATAGACTGGATCATTATCATGATAAAAATAAGTCACACATTAGCAAAATTTTTTCTAGTTACAACGGTCTCTGCCACAATACTCTGCGGCAGTGTGCATGCTTTAGATTGGCAAGCTGCTAATGTTGATACGGTCAATATAGATCCTGTGCATATAGATCCTACCCACAACGCACTGGCTGCCCCCCCGATTATCAACACGCTCCCCGTAGAGCGCAGCCTAGATGACATATTTTTAGCGGAAGAAGAAACTATTAGTCTCGGACCTAGCACCTTAGATTTGGATTTTTATCGGAACACCGCTTATACCTGTGGTTTTTCAGGTAACTATACTTTTCTCGTCGTTGAGCCTCGCGATAAACCGGGTACCGAAGCACCTCTGTGGGTGTTTCTTCACGGCGGAGGGGCTGGTTATTTTGATGAACAACAAACCTATAAAATTGGGATAGCTCCAAACACCGATATTTCTAGAAACCCCAGTGAGCATAATACAGAAAAAACCCTAGAAAAATTAAGAGATGGCCAGCTCTTTTATAGAACAACCAATGCTAACGGGGAAATTAAAAACAGCACTATCACTAGAAGGATTATGGAAGGTTATCGCATATTAATTGTTTCTATGTGTGATCATGATCTTCATTCTGGTATGGGTACGCCTTACTTAAACAATCCCAACGGTGGTGAGGTTAATGGCCTGCAGGCCAACATGGCAGCAATAGACTACACCGTATCAAAATATCCCACCACTCACGTATTTGCGCATGGCACCAGCGCGGGATCAATAGGCGCTTTTAATTTGGCTTATAGTTATAACTTCGAAGGGATCTCACTTAATGGCATTGTTATGGATTCCCATCTAGCCTCGGATAGAACCAAAACCTTAATAGATTCGTTAGTGGGAGTACCTGGATTTGTTTTTGCAGCAGATTTTCAAATAGCCGAGGCTTCAGAAAAAATTGGCTACTTTGGTAATGAGGATTACTTTGGATTTATTGAAGATGAAATCAATAATTATAATTACAGCGTGCCTACCTTAGATATCTTTGGCCCGCTCGATCCTGGTTGCGGTGGTGGATTACCTCAAATTGCAGAAGCGGCTGCAGCAGGATTAGATAATTGTGAATGGGTGCACGAGGGCTTTCGCCAAACAGTGGAATCATCGCCTAATAGTATTCATCAGGTGCGTAAGGCCATAGGCTTTGGTCATGTGCCGACACACAAGGATGGCATAGCCAGTGATTTTGTTGATGATTTTCTGTTGGCTGTCATGGCTAAGGCCCCGCCGTATCCTTTTGCCCATTCAGCTGAAGTGCCTATGATGCCGCAAGCATTTTTGTTAGCGCTGGGTCTGTTGATGTTGTGTTTAGGTGCGGTTAGGTTGAAGAAAAAATAAATTAAAAATAAATTAAAAATAACACCCAATAAAGGTGAGTGAATGAAAAAGTCCCAGAACTTTCGTTCTAGAATAACTCGGCGTAGTGTGTTGAAAGGTGCCGCTGCAATCGGTCTTAGCCTTAAGGCTGGCATTCAAAGCGGGAAAGCAAAAGCTTCTGGCCTTAACCCGATCCAGATCGAAAACGCCAAACCAGGTACGACTGATTGGCTTCTCACCAACACGCTAACCGATCCCGAGATTGTCTTTCTCAACCTCACTAGCGGGCGCAGTTCGACTATTGAAGGTTACTGTTCGGCTAACAGCGTGCGAGCGGGTGAGACGCTACAGATTATGGTGAGTGCGAACCCTGCTTCTGCGTTTGATCTTGATATCTATCGCACGGGTTATTATGGCGGAACGGGGGGACGGTTGGTCCGCAGCTATCAGGGACTGTCGGGCACACCACAACCAGACCCGCCCATTGGAGAAAATTTTTTGCGCGAATGCCAATGGGCGCCGGCTGTCACGTTCGATATCCCTCAGGATTGGCTGAGCGGCGTCTATCTCGGTAAATTAACGGCATTAACCAGTGGGATTCAAAGCTATATTATTTTCATCGTTAGGGACGACCGTCCTTGCGACTTACTTTTTCAATGCAGCGAGTTGACCTGGAATGCTTACAATCGCTGGCCGACCAGCTATAGCATCTACACACGTCATACTCAGAACTGGTCGAGTACCGGAGCACCCAGTGGAACCGTCAGCTTTAACCGTCCGTACGCACTTCTAACCCACCCAGTTAATCCCATAGATAAATCAGTTGGAGCTGGCGAATTTCTACCATGGGAGTTTCCCCTATCTTATTGGTTGGAACAGTATGGCTATGACGTGTCTTATATTTCCAATATCGATACCCATGCCGATCGCAGTGGCTTGTTGCGCACTAAAGGCTTTATCTCTGTGGGTCATGATGAGTATTGGACTGAGACCATGTTCGATAATGTTCTCAACGCTCGCAATGCAGGCGTAAGCCTCGCGTTTTTATGTGGCAACTCGGCGATCTGCAAGGTGCCGCTGTTAGCCTCTTCGGACGGACAAGCCCATCGTGCCACCCGCCGAGAGGGCTGGTTTCTTCCGCTAGCAGATGGCCAAGTGGTACCGCCAGAACTCATCAATGAAACCGGGTTCGAACCCAGCATCGGTCCCGATGGAGCACTCTTACTCGGTGCACGGCATCCTATCGGCCAGGGTGAAGCGGGCTTGGGTCAGGGCGCTGGCGATTGGACTTGCACGGCGCCAGCGCATTGGCTATTCGAGGGTACGGGTATGCAAGCGGGTGATTCCATCGATGGTCTCATTGGGTGGGAGTTTCATGGTGAGCCTTTGTTGGACCTGCCTGGCATGCAGATTGTCGCAGAGGGGCCGGCGTTCAAAAACAATGGCATGCAGAATGGCACCTACACCGCCACCATTTACGACGGCCCCCATAATAATATCGTCTTTAATGCGGCAACCATTTGGTGGGCCAATGGCTTATCTAGTCCACCAGGACATTTAAATCCTTCTCGACACGGCATCGCTCAGCAAGGCCCAGACCCGCGCGTGCAGCAAATAACGAAGAACTTGTTTGATCGGATTGTTGGCGACAATACGTTGGAAGTTCCCGCTACTAGCCTCATCGGTCTTGGTGTTTTGGCCGGCGCGCTACTCTGTAGCGGCATTGCAAACATCAGACGAGCAATAAAGAGCGGCCAGTGAAAGACAAGCATGAGAATTGGTAGAATTAATAAGCGATTATTAGCTTCGGTAGGCATAGGCTTGTTAGCGCTGGGTCTGTCGATGCTGGGCTTAGGTGCGGTAAGGTTGAGGAAGAAATAATGAATTCACTCCCAGCAGGTATCTTTCTCTTTCTATCGGGACTTGTAGGTTTTTTGGGTATTAAAGGTAGGAATGCGTAGTCTTTTTATATTTTAAATATACTTGGCTCAAAGACGTTTCAAGTTATCCTTAATGTTTACAAATTGATACAACTTAAGATATTAGTGACAAAAGTTAATTACAAATCTTTTTTATAGTGTATTTAATAAATTAATTATTAACCATAAAAAAAGATCATCATGAAATAAAAAGAATGATGGCTACAAGGATGACAATGACTGCAAAAATAATGATGCGAGCATCGACCAAGAAAAAACAATCTATTATTGGAGCTGTTTTTATCAGCGTTTTACTGGGTTCGTTGTCGGCTGCAACATGGGCTTTCAGCGGACCGTACGCTTCGCTGGTAACAGTCGAACCCGGCGTGCAGATCGACGTTGATGTGCGCTGGCCAGACACTGGTACGCCGCCCGCAGCCGGGTGGCCGGTTATTTTCTTGGGGCATGGTGCGGGTGGAAACAAAACGTCCCTTTCGACTCTCGCAGGAACGTTCGCGGATGATGGCTACGTCACACTCAATTACTCCAACCGCCCGTCGGAAGAATGGAATCCTACTAACTTCGCCAACGACATCGTCGCTTTAAAAGCCTGGCTTCTGAATGATTTCCAGAGCGAGTCAGGGATTAGCGCACCTACCGACAGCAATGCCTATGGCATGACTGGGCGGTCACTGGGTGGCTACACAACCTGGTCGGGCGTATTACTGACTAACGCCTTTGCGACAGCCGTACCTTTTAACTTTGCTTACCACATGTTTGCGGACTATATTGTCAGCCAGGGCAGTATTGAACATACAATCGGCGTAGAGGCAATCGCTGAGGTGGGAGGCGACTATCCTGCTACTGCGGTGGACGCGCTCTTCGAAGCACAGGTTAATCCCGTTCTTGCTAATTTTCCTAATATCACTATTCCGGTACAGAATCATATCGGCATGCTTGATGGGCTCTGGACAGGCACACACGCACTAAAGGACCACCTGGAGCTAATGGCTTCATCGCAACGTATGATTTATATTGGCACCGGCGGCCATGGAACGCCAACGAGTGATATGGTATTCAGAGATCAGCTGCGTCTTGATTGGTTTGCGCATTACCTGAAGGGCGTTGCAAACGGCATCGATAACACTAATGCGATTCAGATTTCACTGCTGGGTACGAACGAGAAAGTGTCCTACCCCAGCTGGCCACCTACCGGGCAATCAAACACAACGCTTTATCTGGGAAGCGGTAGCCAGCTCAACTCAACGGCGACTACCGCCAGCTCGGCATCGGATAGCTTTACTAACGACCCCGGACCGCTGACCTGGGCAAACCTGCCCAACTATAACGCCAGTACTTTTCGTGCAGGCGTTATACGCGATGTTATCGCTTACGAAACTCTACCACTGGCTAAAGATGCTTTGATTGTTGGCGAACCCTCTGTCAACTTATATGTAGAGGGTACTGCAAGTCGCTACCAGGTAAATGTGCATCTGTTCGATGTCTCTCCCGAAGGTGAACCGATTTTACTGGCGGTTGGCACTGCGACACCCGACGTGTCCCCAACGCAACTCACGATACCGCTTAGCGTGACAGGACGGCGCGTACCTGTTGGGCATAGCATACGACTGGAAATCACCAATCGGGATGACCAGGATATTGACCCTACCAACGGTCACACGCCAGAACTGGATGAGCTACGTTTTATACCGTTTATTGAATACAGTGATAACCAGGTCTTTTTTGATAGCGCGCGACCCTCTTCCGTGACTATCCCGTTGATTGGTGCTAGCGAATTAAGTTTTTCCTCCTTTCAAGTTCCCGCACTGGGCGGCATAGGCTTGTTAGCGCTGGGTCTGTCGATGCTGGGCTTAGGTGCAGTTAAGTTGAGAAGAAAGTAAGAGTGATAGAGGGTAGCACCATACCCTCTGTTTTCGGCAGGCCGAATTTAGCCCGAGTAGTGGTTATTTTCCATATTTAATTTTTAAACTTTTTATTAGCTCGAAACTGGGGTCACGAAACTGGGGTCAGATGAGAGTTTTTACAATTAAATTAAAGTAGAGAGATTGTTGTTTTAGTTAATGTAAAAACTTTCATCTGAACTAACCTGCTTTTATCGGACACTTCAAATATGGGGCAATCCCAGTGAGCTGTTACGATGGCAACGAGACAAGCATTTAGTGTGCAGTTCAAGCCTCACCTTCGGCACCATCTTGCTGTCTTGATAGGCTGTAAGTTATTGGTTTTAAATATTTTTTAAAATCACTTTACCGCTAGCTTAGAATAGTTCTTAATAATAAATATAAGTCGTTATATGCTTAGTGCAGTTCAGTGTTTCATTATTAATATAAAAAATTTATCTCCCGGATCCGAAAGGTCTTCCTATGAAAATCATTAACTCTTTACCGCTAACAACCTCTTTAAAGTCTTCTTTAATACCTGCGGCGATTATTTTTTCTGTGCTCTTGCTAAGTGCTTGCGAAGGCGGTTCCAGCTCTAGCTCCAGTAATGATGAGCCTGATACGGGTAGTTTACTAATCCCCGTAGAAGGTGATGCTGAGCTATTAAGTAATGTTAAGAGTGGCATGGATCAAACGGCTAGCCTCAGCCGAGAGCGCTTTGATAGTGATGCAATATTTTTGGCCGATAGCACTTCTATGGAATCTGGCGCTTCGTCTGATTCGAGCTTCACGACAACCTACACCTTAGAAGCGAGTATTAACGAGCATGACTTCGTTAAGTACGACGGCAATCATCTGTTTATCGCGCCCAGTCGCGGTATGGATTGCTGTTTTATTGTCGATGATATTCAGCTGGCAGTAGAAGATGAGATAGCTTTGATTCCGCCTTCGCCAGAAGATCGCAGTATTCGTATTGTTGCAACTGATCCAGACACTGCCGGCGCCGAAGAGGTGGGCAGTATCGACCTAGATGACAAC
>Ga0209196_1003178_pt1 | contig 10065 bp, 7 predicted proteins | sample COGITO_mtgs_1105_5_FD_184801 | JGI IMG/M metagenome (GOLD analysis project Ga0209196, IMG submission 184801) | Pelagic marine microbial communities from North Sea - COGITO_mtgs_110509 (SPAdes) (version 2) | ecosystem: Environmental > Aquatic > Marine > Epipelagic ... | reverse complement strand
TCTTGTTGCCAGGCCGCCATGCTGGGGCCGGTGGAGATGTCGCGGAGATTTGCGACGGACTGATCGCGCAGCATACACTGCGCTCGGCAGTGCGCACACCGTTACTCGGGGAGCATCCGCGGCTGATCGATATTTTGGCAGACCGACTACGGGCTGCGCTGGCCTCGAGTGAAGAGTCGGCTTAGTTGCCGTCCATGACAATTAAGCCGTTGTTGATCGCGCAGCGCGTGAGGCTGGCAACGTCGTGCAGGTCGAGCTTGCGCATCAGATTGGTGCGGTGATTTTCGGCTGTTTTGACGCTTATGCTTAGCTTGGCCGCGATGTCTCGGGTGCTGTTACTCTCAGCAATCAGTTGGAGGATTTCGCGCTCACGCTTGGTCAAAATATTAATGCCTGACTGGTTTGATTTCGGATTGGCCATCGCCTCGCGTAGCAGCAGTGCGACTTCGGGGCCAAAATAGCTGCCTCCATTGGAGACAATCTCGATGCCTTTTTTAAGATCGGCGAGTGGCGCTGATTTTTCGACGAATCCGTGCGCGCCAGCTTGAAGGAATTCGCGGACGAGCCCAGGTGTTTGAAACCCAGAAAAGATGAGCACGCGTGTCTCGGGGATTTCGATAGCGAATCGGCGCAATACTGCGGTGCCGTTGAGGTTCGGCAGCATGGCGTCGAGGATGACGAAATCTGGCTTTTGCTCGATACATTGCTCACAGCCTTGCAAGCCGTCGCCAGATTCGATCACCACCTGATAAGCTTCGTTGTTAAAAAATGCCTCAATCAGCATCTCGCGAATGGCCGTCTGATCTTCGATGATAGCGACTGTTTTCATGCGAATAAAAATGGCGGAGAGAGAGGGATTCGAACCCCCGGAACCTTTCGGCTCAATAGTTTTCAAGACTACCGCATTCGGCCACTCTGCCATCTCTCCTAAAGCTTGATGGCTGATTTCCTAGGCGATGATCCGGTAAGTGCAAGATGTTAAATTCAATCGGGTGATTTTTTTTGCTGGTAGTTTACTTTGCAGGCTTTTGCCGTTTGAGCAATTAATAGAACAAGTTTCTATCCAAGCTGCGGTATTGAATGGCTTCAAGTAAGTGGGGTGTGTCGATTGGTGCGCTGCCGGCTAGGTCGGCAATCGTGCGCGCGACTTTTAAGATGCGATCGTAGGCGCGCGCAGAGAGTGCCAGTTGCTCCATGGCTTGCTGCAGCAGGTCGCCTTGTGCTTTATTGATGGCGCAGTGTTTGCGAATTTCAGAGTGCGACATGCGTGCATTACAGCGCGTCGAGGCATCGGCATTGGTGGCGAATCGTGCGTTTTGCACGGTGCGGGCGGCTTCGCAGCGTTTGCGAATCAGCAGCGACGTTTCGCCAGGCTGGGTGCTGCGTAATTCTTCAATTCGTAGCGAAGGTGCCTCAATGTGTATATCAATACGGTCGAGCAGCGGCCCGCTAATTTTGGAGCGGTAGCGCTGAATTTGCGGGACGGAGCAACGACACTCGCGAGCACTGTCGCCAGTATATCCACATGGGCATGGATTCATCGCACAGACCATCATCACCGAGCAGGGCAGATTTATCTTACCTGCACTGCGGGAGATGGTGACATTACCGTCTTCGAGTGGTTGGCGCAGCACTTCGAGGGCCGATCGTTTAAATTCGGGTAACTCGTCGAGAAATAACACGCCGTTGTGCGCCAGGGAGATTTCGCCCGGGCCGGGGATGGTGCCGCCGCCGAGTAGACCGACATCTGAAATGGTGTGATGCGGGCTACGAAATGGCCGTTGAAAGTAGCGATTTTCGTCGCTCAGCGTGGTACCTGCGGCGGATTGAATACTGAGGATTTCGAGGAACTCATCGATACTGGGGCGTGGCATGATGGTGGGTATACGCTTGGCGATCATCGATTTGCCGGACCCTGGAGAACCAATCATTAACAGGTTGTGACCGCCGCTGACCGCGATCTCGACGGCGCGGCGCACGGCGTGTTGGCCTTTGACTTCGGAGAAATCAGTCCGTTGCGACTCCGGCGGTGCTTGGTAAAAGCTGCTGTCGCGGGATTTGGCAGGAAGAATATCTCGCTCTCCATTGAGAAAGCGCACGGCTTCGTCGAGGCTGCGGACGGGATAGATGTCGACGTCTTTGACCAACGCGGCTTCGTCGGCAGATTCGGCGGGCACGATGAGGCCTTGTTTGCCGAGTTTGCGGGCCAGCATCGCCATCGCGAGCGAGCCCCGCACGGGGCGGGTCTGACCTGAAAGGCTGAGTTCGCCGGCGATCAGGAAGTTATTGAGGCGATCACTCTGGCATTTATTCATTGAAGCGAGAATAGCGATCGCGATGGGAAGGTCGTAGGCGGGGCCTTCTTTGCGCAGACCCCCGGGCGCGAGGTTGATCGTGGTGCGGGTGGCGGGGGTGCGAAAACCGCTATTGGCCATCGCAGAGAAGACGCGGTCCTGCGATTCTTTGACCGCGGCATCGGGCAGGCCGACTAAAATAAATTTGAGTTCACCCGCTTCACCTGTATTCACTTCTACCTGGACCGAGTGGGCATCGACTCCAACTAAGGCGGCGGATTGTGTGATTCCTAGCATATTTAAATAATTTCCTTTAAAGTGAATGTGAACAAATTTGCGTATTTGTCTATGCTTTAGTACGTTGTTTAAAGTTTATATCGAACGATTAATAGAATTTTGAAAATAGGACTTACAGGAGGTATCGGCTGTGGTAAATCGACGGTGGTGCAGTTTTTTGCGCAAGCGGGTTGGCGCACCATCGAGACTGATGCGTTGGTGCGTGACTGTCTCGCAAGTGATGCGACGGTGCATGCGGCGCTCTGTGAGCACTGGGGAAAGGCGGTGTTTCATGCCGATGGCACGGTCGATCGCAAGGCGGTGGCAGCGCGCGTTTTTAGTGATACGCAGGAGCTTGCATGGTTAGAAGCGTTGCTGCATCCTTTGGTTCGGCAAGCGTGGGAAGCCGCGATTGCATTGGCGCCAGAGGCTAATTGGCTGGTTGAGATTCCTTTGTTGTTTGAGAAAAGGCTTGAAACTGAGTTTGATTTGATTGTCTGTATTACCAGTCCTGCTGATGTGGTTGAACGCCGTATGGTTCATAGAGGCTACTCGGGAGATGAGATTGTTCAGCGTCGTCACCGTCAAATGCCTCTAGAGGAGAAAGCGCGACGCGCTGATTGTGTGATTTCAAATGCAGGCAGCCTTGAATTTTTAAACCAACAAACAACGCGATTAATCGCACAGACCCATACGCATTAGTCCGTTGCCGCATCTCGGTTGAACGCTAAGCGTCCCCTCTTTATTATAGAACCCGCACTGAGTGCGCACTATTCGCCCATGAGCTCCGAAGACGAAATTAAACCATCTGTTACTGCTAATCCATCCTTCGAGGATGCGCCAAAGCCAGCGCCAAAAGCCGCTGCTAAACGTGCAGTGAAGAAAACTGCCGCGAAAAAAGCGGCCAAGAAAGCGGCCAAGAAAACCGCTCGCAAAGTCGCTAAGCCAGCTGCCGACAAGCAACCGCAGCAGCCGGACATGTTTGCCGCGGCCTCGACTCCTCGCGTTGAATCGCCTGCGCCAGCTGTGGAGCAAGCATTTGTGCCATCAGAGGTGCCTGCGGGTAGCGCGCGCAAGACTGGAGTTGTTTGGTCCTCGGATGATGCTGAGCCGCCCAAGGAATCTTCGCAAGAACCACCGCGGGAATCTGCCTCGGACAATGCTCAGGGCGAAGCGTCTTCGGATGGAGAGTCTTCTCCAGGCGGCGACAAGTCGAATGAGGGCAAGGCCCAAGATGGCAAGTCGCGTGGGCATCGCAATGAATCAGGCGGCCGTAATCCACGTCGTGATCGCAATGACCGCGGTGAACGAAAGAATGATCGCGGCGAGCGTCCGAGCCGAAATGGTAAGTTTAAAAATAAAGGTGGCGCTCACGGTGGGCAGCCGAATCAGAAGAAAAAGGGTAAGGGCCGTTGGCAGGATAAAAAGAAGCGTGCCCGCGAGGAAGACTCTCCAATTGAGTTTGGAGAATTGCTTGAATTTGAACTGCTAAAGAACTTCGAAGAGACGCTGCAACTGGCGACCGAGTTGCGCTCGGGCGAGGGCGAGGGGCTGGACTTTAATCGTATTTACGACATGGGCCTGCCGGAGCTTCGCGACGAGGTCGCAGCCGCAGCCTTGGAAACACCGTATGCGCCGAATCGTGATCAGTTGTTGAATGCCCTGATTGCTAAGGCGGGAGAGCAAAAAGTCTGCATTTCGTCGGTTGGTATCTTTGAGCCGATGGAAGATAACGAAGGTGGTTTGCTGGTGTATGAACGTGATAGCTATCGCGTGAAGGCGCTTTGTGCCTATGTGCCGCAGGTCTTTGTCGAGCATTACGGCTTGCAGCGTGGTCATATTATAACCGCTCAATTGCATCCGCATCGTGAGAATGAGTCCTGCCCGTTCGTGGTTTGCGTAAAAGATGTGATGGGGCGTGACCCTAAGACGCTGAGCGAGATCGTGCCCTTCACGGAGGGTGTCCCTTATTATCCGCTTGAACGTATTTTGATGGAATCGGACACGGAATCGAAGTCGGACAACCTGTCGATGCGGGTGGTCGATTGCTTGACGCCAGTTGGCTTTGGTCAGCGTGGTTTGATTGTGGCGCCGCCGCGCACTGGTAAAACAGTGTTGATGCAGGGCATGGCGAATTCGATCCAGAAGAACTATCCTGATTCACATTTGATCATCTTGTTGATCGATGAACGGCCGGAGGAAGTAACGGATTTTCGCCGTCAAGTCTCAGGCGAAGTGATCAGCTCTACCTTTGATGAGACAGCAGAGAGCCATGTCCACTGCGCCGAAATGGTGATCGAAAAGGCGCGTCGTATGGTCGAGGTCGGTAGAGATGTTGTGATTTTACTCGATTCGATCACGCGTTTAGCCCGTGCCTACAACACCACGATGCCAAGTAGCGGGAAAATTCTATCTGGAGGAGTGGAGGCGAATGCCTTGCAAAAACCGAAGCGTTTCTTTGGTTCTGCGCGAAATATCGAAGGCGGCGGCAGCTTAACAATTATCGCTACCGCGCTGGTCGAAACCGGCAGTAAGATGGATGAAGTGATTTTCGAAGAGTTCAAGGGCACTGGTAATATGGAGCTGCATTTGGATCGTGGCCTTTCTGATAAGCGCATTTTCCCTGCACTAAGCATGGATAAGAGCGGCACGCGTAAGGAAGAATTGCTTTATCATCCCGATGAAATATTAAAGATTTATTCATTGCGCAGAGCAATGAAAGGGCTACCGTCCACCGATGCTATGGAAATGCTCATTCAGCGCATTAAGAAGACCAACACCAATGCGGAGTTCTTACTGAGTGTTTCTCGATAGTTTTTTACTTTAATCCCCACCTCTTCCCCATTTAATCTGTGACCTCCGCTGACGAATTTGTTCTCCAACTATTAATTGATAAAGGGATCGTAGATTCCGCTGCAATCGAAGCCGCCCGTGTTAAGGTCGCGGAGCAAGATAGCGAAGGTAATCCAGATACGGATACGCTGGAGCTGTTGATCGCCGAGCACACTGTGACGCAATTGCAGATCGCTGCAGTGCTTGCAGCAGAGTTTAATATGGAGGTGGTGGATCTCGCAGATGTGCGCGTTTCCAATCAAGCGTTGGAGCTCTTACCTTACGATTTGGCGAGTCGCTATAAGGTCTTTCCGCTCGAAGCCGACGATAACGAAGTTGAGCTGGCAGTGTGTGATCCGCTCGATATGGATGCGATTGATAGTATCAGTCACGTCATTCAGCGATCGATTACCTGCCGAGTGGCACCGCTGGAAGACATCGAAAAAGCGATTCACCAGTATTATGACGGGGCGCAGGCTGATAAAGTGGACAGTATGTTCGCTGGGCTAGAAGACGAGACCGCTGCTGAAATTGACTTGCCGACCGGAGAGAGTGGCGACGTCGGCGAAGACGAGGCGCCAATTATTCGTTATGTGCACATGGTGATTTCGGAGGCGTTGAAACGTCGTGCTTCGGATATTCATATGGAGCCCTTGGAAAAACGTTTTCGCGTGCGCTATCGTATTGATGGTGTCTTGCACGAGATGGAAAATCCGCCCAAACGTTTACAGCCTTCGATTGTTTCACGTATCAAACTAATGGCCGATGTGAGCATCGCGGAGAAGCGCGTGCCCTTGGACGGTCGGATTAATATTAAAGTCGGGCCAAAGGTGATCGATTTACGTGTTTCGACTCTGCCAACAGCGTTCGGTGAGAGTATTGTGATGCGTATTTTGGACAAGGAAGGGCTGAACTTAGGCTTGCCAGAGCTCGGTTTCTTTAGCGATGACCAAGCCACTTTTGAGCGTATTATCGCGATGCCAGACGGCGTGTTCTTGGTGACTGGACCAACGGGTTCCGGTAAATCTACCACGCTTTATTCTGCGCTGAATTGCATCAATCATCCCGATCGTAAGATTATCACTGTCGAAGATCCGGTCGAGTATGAGATGCCTGGAGTGAATCAGGTGCAAGTACGTCGGGATGTGGGGATGACCTTCTCGGCAGCGTTACGCTCGATGCTGCGTCAGGCGCCGAATATCATCATGGTCGGGGAAATTCGTGATAAAGAGACCGCTGAAATCGCGATTAATGCGGCGCTGACTGGGCATATGGTGTTCAGCACGCTGCATACTAATGATGCCCCGAGTGCGATTAGTCGATTGGTCGATATTGGTATTAAGCCTTTCCTAGTCGCTGCTGCCTTGCGGGCCGTACTTGCGCAGCGATTGGTGCGTCGTATTTGCCCGAATTGTAAGCAAGCACACACACCAGATGAAAAACTGTTGAGCTCTCTGGGGATTCGCTCTGATCAAGCTTTAGATGCGAACTTCATGAAAGGGCAGGGTTGCGCGAAATGTAATTCGACTGGATTCCGCGGTCGTGTCGGCGTCTTTGAGATGTTTACGATGAGTGAAGAGTTACAACAAATGGTCTATGAAAATGCCAGCCTCGTGGCGCTGCGCAACAAATCGAAGGAGATGGGTATGCGCACGATGCGTGAAGACGGCATTCGCAAAGTCATTGCGGGTGTGACCATCCCGGAGGAAGTCCTGCATTCGACGGTCGCTGAGCCTGTTTAATTTAATTATTCCCTGTTAATTAGAACCTCAATCAAGATAACGCTATGAGTTATGAAATGAATGATTTGTTAGAGCTGATGGTAGATCAGGGTGCCTCTGACCTTCATTTGCAGGTCCATCAGCCGCCAACGTTGCGCATGTCTGGTAGTATGGTGCCAGTTGAGGGTGAGAAGCTGACTCCTCAGGATACTGAAGACTTGATGAAGGCGATCACCTCATCGACGAATCAGGAGCAGTTGAAGACGACGGGTGGTGCAGACTTTGGTTTTGCTTATATGGAACGTGCTCGCTTTCGTGTCAGTGTGCTACGTGCGAAGGGCGCCTACGGTATAGTGCTGCGGCAGATTCCGAATGATTTATTGAGCCTCAGTGAGATAGGTCTGCCTGATCAGATTAAAGAATTAATTAGCCGCCCTAGGGGTCTAATTTTGGTGACTGGGCCGACAGGTTCGGGTAAGTCGACGACCTTGGCTTCGATGGTGAATTGGATTAATCTGAATCATGATGGGCATATCATTACGATTGAAGATCCGATCGAGTATTTTCACGAACATAAAAAATGTATCGTGACTCAGCGCGAGGTGGGTAACGATGTTGTCTCGTTTTCCAGTGCGATTCGCGGTGCGTTACGACAAGATCCAGACGTGATTCTTGTTGGAGAAATGCGTGACCTTGAAACGATTGAAGCCGCAGTGAGCGCTGCGGAAACGGGTCACTTAGTCTTTGCAACTTTGCATACGACCGGCGCCGCGCGCACCGTTGACCGTATCGTCGACGCATTTCCAGCAAACATGAAAGACCAGATCCGCACGCAGCTAGCGTCGTCTGTGGTCGCGGTGATCTCGCAGGTATTGTGTAAAAAGATCGGTGGTGGGCGTATCGCTTCGTTCGAGATAATGGTTACGACCAACTCGATCGCACAGCTGATTCGCGAAAACAAAACTTACCGCATTAATTCTGACATCCAAACCGGTGCTGCTCATGGTATGATTGGTTTAGATGCGCACTTACTCAGTCTGTATAATCGCGATTTGATTAATGCAGATGAGGCTCTGGCTAAATCACAACTCCCCGATGCCATGCGCGACAAACTTGTCGAGAATGGCGCTCAATTTACAAATTCATAAGTAAGTCGCAAAATTGCGGCACAGATACCCCGATGTTCGAAGATCATAACGATACCGTATACGAAATTATTAAGTCCGCAGAGTTGCTCGATCTCGTGCAGCTTGAGGAGCTGAATGAGTCGCACTTACACACTGGTAAATCACTGGCAGATGCGGTGATTGATTCTGGCGTGGTTGAGCGCAGTGCGGTTTTGACCGCGGTCGCTGACTTTCTCGGCTATGCCTATCAGGAGGTGATGCCTACATCGATTTCTGAAGATGTGGCCGCTGTGGTGAAAGCCAGTACCGCACGTATGTATGCTGTGGTGCCTTTTTCTGCAGATGAAACCTCGATCTCGTTGTTGGCAAAAGATCCGTTTAATCCCAGTATCATTGATGATCTGACCTTCTCCTTGAATAAGGATATTCAGATCGTGGTCTGCGATCCTGAGCTGATGGATACCCTCATTATTGCGACATACGGCGAAGAGGATTCATCAATCGACGATATCCTTGGTGATCTAGGTGATAGTTTTGAAGAAGCGCAAAATGATTTGTCGGATTCGAATTTGACCGATATGGCGAATCAGACGCCGATCATTCGTTTTGTGAATTTAGTCTTACAGCAGGCGATTAAGGATCAGGCCTCTGACGTCCACTTTGAGCCATTTGAAGACCAATTTCGGATTCGTTATCGTATCGATGGCGCGCTCTATGAAATGGCACCACCGCCAAAGAGCCTCGCGATTCCAGTTATTTCACGAATTAAAGTGCTGTCTAATATGAACATCTCGGAATCGCGTATTCCACAGGATGGTCGTATTAAAATGACCATTGCTGGACGCCCTGTTGATCTGCGTGTTTCGACCCTGCCGACTCAGTTCGGTGAGAGTGTGGTGCTGCGTGTTTTGGATAAGTCAGTTGTGAATCTGGACCTCGAAGCTTTGAGTTTGCCGGATGATATTCTGCAAACAATCCGTGATCTGGTAAATCGTCCGAACGGTATTTTTATTGTGACTGGTCCGACGGGTTCGGGTAAGACGACCACTCTTTACAGTGCACTTCGCGAGGTGAACAGTGTCGAAACCAAGATTCTCACTGCTGAAGATCCGGTGGAGTATGAGATTGATGGCATCATGCAGGTTGCGGTGAACCATCAGGTGGGGCTGGACTTTTCGCGCGCGCTTCGCGCCTTCTTGCGACAAGACCCAGATAAGATTATGATCGGGGAAATTCGTGACCTCGAGACTGCGCAGATTGCGGTGCAAGCATCGCTCACTGGACACGTGGTATTGAGCACCTTGCACACCAATGATGCTTCGGGTGCAGTGACGCGCTTGATCGATATGGGCCTCGAGCCGTTTCTAATATCAGCCTCGCTGGAGGCGATCCTGGCTCAGCGGCTAGTGCGCCGCATTTGCAAAAAATGCCGTACTGCGTATGAGCCTGGGCATGATTTAATTGAGATACTGGACGTCGATCCGCTCGAAATTGCAGAGAAAGACTTCTTCTACGGTGAAGGTTGCCCGGAATGTAGTAATACTGGGTATCGTGGTCGTGTCGGTCTGTTTGAGATGATCATCGCTTCCGATGCAATTCGCGAATTAATTAATAACCGAGCACCGACCCTTGCGATCAAGCAGAAAGCTCTGGAGCAGGGTATGCGAAGCTTGCGCGATGATGGGCTACGTGCCATTTTCGACGGCAATTCTACAATCGAAGAAGTTCTCAAATATACTTAATCTACAAACCTCTACCTATCACTTATGGCAAAATTTAAATACACTGCGATTGATCAAAACGGTAAGCAAAAGA
>Ga0209196_1003144_pt1 | contig 10128 bp, 8 predicted proteins | sample COGITO_mtgs_1105_5_FD_184801 | JGI IMG/M metagenome (GOLD analysis project Ga0209196, IMG submission 184801) | Pelagic marine microbial communities from North Sea - COGITO_mtgs_110509 (SPAdes) (version 2) | ecosystem: Environmental > Aquatic > Marine > Epipelagic ... | reverse complement strand
ATCACCCCTCTCCGGGAATTCCTATTACTTTTTCGGTTCGTTCAAGAAATGCATCTACTGAAAAAAGAGGCAAATCCTAAAACCAAAATAAGAGGATATAAAACAAACGCCTCGCCCGCATTATCTGTATGTCATTTTCACTCAACGAGCGCCTCGAAGCAGGAGGCATTGACTTCGGTCTCCACGGAAAATGCCGTGTTTTGCTCAAGAACAATGGTGTCTTTCCGTGGTTCATCCTCGTGCCAGAAGTAGACGATCACATTATTGAACTGCACCAGTTAGAATCAGATGATTATGATTCGGTGATGCAAACAATTCGAAAAATATCGAAATTTGTGCAATCACATTTCAAACCAGACAAACTCAATGTCGCCGCCATTGGCAACATTGTGTCCCAACTTCATATTCATGTGGTTGCTCGCTACCAAACAGACCCTGCATGGCCAGATGTCATCTGGGGGCACGCTGATAAAAGGGCTTATACAAATGATGAAATTCTCGCCCTGCGCGAGGCCTATCGTCATTATACCTTCTAAACTCCCTCGTTGCTCATTGTTTACACTCACTTGAAACAAGACCATGGCCCTTCTCGATGTTACCCACTTAACGACTCGTTTCCACACGCGTAACGGCGTTGTCAGAGCCGTTGAGGATGTGTCATTCTCTGTCGAAAAAGGCCAAACGGTTGGCATCGTGGGTGAATCTGGATCTGGAAAATCTGTCACCTGCTACTCATTGGTCGGGCTCATCCCCCAGCCCCCTGGAAGAATCCACTCAGGCAAAGCCATCTTCGACGGTGTCGACCTGCTCAAAGCAGACCCTAAACATCTTAGACGAATCCGAGGCAAGCGCATCTCGATGATTTTCCAAGATCCGATGACCTCGCTCAATCCATACCTGAAAATCTCAACCCAGCTAACTGAGCCATTGGAGATTCATGACGGCATCAAAGGTAAAGCTGCGTTACACAGAGCCATTGATGCACTGGCGGAGGTTGGTATCGCTGAGCCTGAAAAGCGTATTGACTCCTACCCTCATGAATTTTCAGGTGGCATGCGCCAACGTGTCATGATCGCAATGGCGCTAATCACACGCCCAGAACTACTCATCTGTGATGAGCCCACAACAGCCCTCGATGTGACTGTTCAGAAACAGGTGCTGGACCTCATCAAAGATCGCCAAAAGGAACTCGATACCGCTGTCATCCTCATCACCCATGACCTTGCCGTCGTGCACCAGACATGTGACCTCGTCAATGTGATGTATGCCGGCAGAATGATCGAACGCGCTGAGACCAAAACTCTATTCGATCATCCTCTCCACGCCTATACACGTGCACTGATGAAAAGCATCCCCGCAACCCACGCTAAAGGAGAGCTGCTTTACACGATACCAGGCACGCCGCCAGATTTATCAGATCCTCCCACAGGCTGCTCATTTCATGAGCGCAACACACTGGGTGACCCATCACAATGCATCATGGATTCCCCGCCGGAGTTCGGTGAAATATCACCCAATCATTTTGCCCAGAATTGCCCGGGCTGTCTTGCCGACAAGTCATCTTAACGAAGCGACGCCAAGGCTCCAGCCACCTGTCATCGCCCACTTGTCATAGCCTCTTATAATGACCTTGTCGTCATTAATTGCTGCGTGGCTCCACAGCACCAACACCGTCCATTTGGATGACTTCAAACTCATCCTCCATCCAGTCGATGTGCGTTGTTGTAATCAACTTTTGCGCCTTCACGGGCAATGCGTTCATCAATGCATTACGGCGAGCAGGGTCAAGCTCACCAAAGATATCATCGAGTAAATAAACCGGCATTTTTCCTGTTTGCCTGTAAAGCAGCTCACCCTGCGCCAATTTCAGTGACAGAGCCATCGTGCGCTGCTGCCCCTCACTGGCAAAATCAGCAGCCGCCATACCGTTGATCGTCAAATCAATCTCGTCCCGATGTGGACCTACCACCGTCTGGCCAACCCGACGCTCGCGCTCAGCAGTCATCTCAAGACTTGTCGCCAAGTCATCCCCCGATCCGCAGACATACTTCATCGCTATGCGTTCATCACAGGCACTGACTTGATGCTGAGCTTTAACCGCTTCTGGATTGAGCATCTCAACGAGCTTACGGCGCGATGCGGAGATAAATGCGCCATGTTTCATAAGAAGCTCGGTGTATGCGGCTATCTCAGACTCCCTCAGAGTTCGGTCCCTAAGCAGCAGATTACGCGCCTTGAGCACACGATTGTATCGGTTTAAATGGTCTCGGTAAGCAGGGTCCAGCTGGCACCCTATAAAATCAAGATAACGTCGTCGCACCCGGCCCGAGCCACGCACTAACTCCAAGTCATCATTACCCATCCAGACAACCAGTCCGCCCAAACTCAGATAATCAGTTTGCCGAGGAATCAGCTCGTCATCCACTTTCATTTCCACGCCTTTGCGTGAGCCAAAACTCACCTGCATTTCTGCACCCCATGCTTGTCCGGCAACGCCAAAGCCTGACTGCTCTACCTTAACGATCTTACCTAAGCGAGTGCTACGCGGTGACTGCAGCCTTAGCAATACACATACCGCTTCCAGGATTGATGTTTTGCCATGCGCATTCGCGCCCACGATTACTGCCCCTGACTCAGGAAAATCTAATACCAGTGTATCAAAACACCGGAAATTCATTAACCTCAGGGAAGAAACCATATAGTCACTTAGGAATTATACTCCTTGGATTTCCAACACCATTCAATGGGAACCTCAACATCAGGATGAATGCTTTGATGAACAGGGCAGCTCAATGCGGAGCTTTCGAGGATTTTTCTCTGAGGGTGGTCTTCAGATAGTGGCATCTCTATGCGGACATCTAAGCGGGAAATTCTTCGAGGCATATCATCTGACATGTGTTTGCCGACGGTAATGACCATACCCTCGAGATCTAACTCTTTGCGCTCAGCAACAATGCCCATGATCGTCGCCATGCAGCTCCCCAATGCAGTGGCCAAAAGGTCAGTGGGTGAAAATGAAAGCCCACGGCCATTATTATCCACAGGAGCGTCCGTGACGCATACTGTCTTCGAGGGGCCGTGCGTACTCTTACACTGCAGCTCACCTTCGTAATTAATCTTAATTTCTACCATGTTGTTATTCTTTGTATATTATGGGCCACTACGGTCCTTGATCGGGAAAATCATCTGTCGGCAATTCTCTTATTTGTGTTGGTTTAGTCTTTGCCAACACTACTCGAAAGCCATAACGATCACCCGTCTTGGTGGACTTTACTGCATTACGGCTCGTGACATAAAGGTGTTTCGCTAAATAACTGCCCCAGTTTCCTCCTCGAAGCACACCGTATGCGCCATCCTCAGCATAATCATCAGCCACCCACTCTGATACATTTCCAGCCAAATCATAAACACCAATCGCATTGGCAGGAAAAGATCCCACTGGTGAGGTTTTCTCATGACCATCATCATAGTCCATCAGGGTTCTATCACGCGGCATATCCTCCGCCTGTGATGCTGACTTACCTGCCAGATTACCCACCAAGGTGCCTGTATCCTCGGGCGGCCATATCTGCCCCCAAGGAAAGCTCTTTTCGGTTCTCATCTCTCGCATTGAGGGCAGGTGATCAGGATCATCAGCTAAGCCCGCAAGAAGACTCCACTCCCAGTCTGTGAGCAGTCGATACGTTTCATCTTCGGAAATTCGTTCCAGTGCACGCTCCCTCGCTGTAAGCCATTGACAGAAGGCTACTGCATCCACCCGAGAAACATTGACCACAGGGTGCAGAGGCCCTTGTTTGAACTTAGGCGTTGGGCTCATCGGCGTCTTTGTATCGTTGCAAAAAGTAAGGTAATCAACCTTGCGCGTTTCCCACATCGAAACCAGCAAATCATCTGCCAGCGGCACCAGCTGCATGCCCAAGCTATTTTCCCATTTCTCACCAAATACGACACTGTTGTTACGATGCATCGTCACCTGTATTTTTTTATCTTCTTTGCCTTTTATCTGGATGGATTTTTTGTGACGCCGGTAACCCTCTAACATCATATGAACATCCACCACACCGGGCTTAATCGCCTCGATGACAAGTGGAGTCACCCCCTTATATTGACCATTGATTTGCACGAGCGCACCGTCTGGCAGGCTAGTTAACTCAAGACTAGCAAATGGTATATTCATGACGGCCGTACGGAATGGACGCCACTGCTTCTGTTGTGCTTGTGCTGATATTGTCGGGTTTTTGAAATTCGTATCTATTATCGGTGCGATATACTGAACCTCACTGAGATAACCCGCATCCAAAGCTGTTTGACTTTGCCAGTCGCAATAGGCAACTGCGGCCTGCTCTGGCACCAATACCACAGATCTTTTCACACCTCGCTCACTGTGCGAGACGATCTGGGATGGGTGTTTTGTGCCGGTTTCACGAAGAAAGCGCCCCCATTGATACTTCCTGATAAAACCAGAGCTGACATGATAACCGTCAGCAGGCTGATAAGTAACGCCAAAATTATCCACCCATTCTTCGTCTTCAATCGGTGGAGCGTAGATGGAGAGAACCTTCTCGACGGTTGTCGTCTTATTGGCAATCACGTCTCCCTCAACATGCTCATTACGATAACCCTCCATCCTGAATTCAAACTCATAACGATTACCCGCCGCAAGCTCGATATTGGGCAGTGGTGTGATGCCCAAAAATCGACCCTCCAAATCAAAGACTTCCGCACCTTCCGGATCACTGACGACCTTGATGTAGCCCAACTGACTAGATTCAACTACCCGCACAGGTTCTGAAAAGCCACTGAGCTGGGCAAGAGGATCACGAAACCACCACAGCGCAGACAAAAGACTTATCACTAACAAGGACATCACCCATACCCGATTGCCACGATTAAGATGTCGAACCTGCTGACCGCGCTGTAGCCGAGCAAAGCTATCGGCAAGACTTGGAGCCGTGCTAATCAAGCGTTTTGAAAGGCGCGGCTCACAGATATCGCAGATTACTTGATTGAGCGCCAACCAACGTTTTTTGTTCGTTTCTTCGGGCAGCTCGTCAGGCAATTCAGGGAACTGCAGGCGATCCTTCCCCGTTGCCATTTCATAAAGCACTTTACCCAAGCCATAAATATCAGCTCTTGCTGAACCAGGGCCCTCGGGCGGGACAAAGCCCTCCGTACCAACAAAGGTTCTCTGACCGCGAGCAGCGACCAAACCGATATCGGCAAGCTTCGCCTTCCCCCCTACAAAAATAATGTTAGAAGGCTTAATATCGCGATGAGCTAATCCTTTACCATGAAGGTGGGCAAGTGCTTCAGCAAGCCTCAAGCCGACATTAATAACCACATCGGTATCAATCGGTATCCCTTTTGCCTTTTTTAAATCAGTGCGCAAGTTGCGCGGCTGATACTCTACTGGATTAAATTCATCTCCCACGTGGACATCATCGCCCAACTCCATGACGTAGTAATAAAAATCACCTTCGTCCTTATCCTTACTCCTACCTACGTGTAAAATATTAACCAGGCCAGGATGATCTCTGGATATTGGCTCATACTTGAGGATGCCCTCAAACTCTCTTTCAAAACCAATTTCATCCTCAAAGTCTTCACGGCGTACGAGCTTTACCGCGCGCATGGCACCGGTAACCCCTCTTGCCAGCCATACTTCACCATAGGAGCCGCCGCCTATTTTACGCAGCACCTCGTGATCAGGAATAACCGGCTCTGGTCGATTCTTACCCCGCATCTTCGTTTAATCTGGCCAATTCTTTTTTGAGTATTTTGCCAACGCGATGCTTTGCCAGATAGACTTGCGACATACTTACTCCAAGACGATCTTGCACCTTAGCGGCATCCCACTCGCGTAAAACGTAACAATCAAATATTTGATACTGCTTGGGCGAAACTTGTGCCCTCACCCGAGCCAGAGCGGCGTCGGCGAGATTGTTTTTCCACTCCACATCCCACAAACGCTCTAAGGTTGCGCTTTGAGGGTCCTCAATGCGCTCGACAGCCGCGACTCGCTGTCCCTCGTCTTCCCATTCGCTGATATTCATGGCCGTATCTTTTTTACGCTTTCTAAATTGATCGTTGATACGCCAGCGCGTCATATTCATCAGCCAGGACTTGAATGAGCCCTTGTCAGGATCATACATATTTTTCTTACTTTGCTTGGCAATAGAGAGAATGGTCTCTTGAACGACGTCGAAAGCCTCCTCAGACCTGAGGCCAGCCTTTAAGCCTACAGCGTAAATCAGCTTCCAATACGTTTTGTAAAAATCGTCCCACGTTCGCTGATCTTCCCAATTATCAAGCTTGGCTATCAAGCTTTTGCGCGTCTGCGCATATGCAGACACGAGCTTTGCATCCTCCTTGTTCTCATCAGCCATTACTCTGCCTCTATAACACAGCGATATAAACAATCCACAAGCAATTACCACATGAGTGCTGGATTTTAGATAATGGCAATTATCAACGAAAGCGAAGCTTACGAAAATCCATTTACAAGTCTTCACCTTAGACCCTACTATGGTGATATTACATTAATAAATCGATTGGTTATATTAAAACGTAATCCAAGCCGGTATTCCCCCCTTTTCCACCCCCACAAAACAAACAACTCTAACGCGATTACAGCCATGGATTTTCAGGACCAAAACAACCCCGCTGAACAAGTCGAAAAGATTCGTGAAATCCTCATCGGGCAGGATATGCAGCACGTCAATGAGCGCATTGAAAAACTCGAAACAACATTACGTGAAAGCAATGAAGCTGTAAGCCGAAAGGTCAACGAGCAGCTCGAGCAAACGGAGCAACAGCACAAGGCTGCCCAAGACAACCTTCAAGTTGCCACGGAAAATATACGCCATCAGTTACAGCATGAGAGTGTCACACGCGGGCTACAAATTAACGAGCTTGTGCACAAAATAGACGAGGCTGCCGACCAGATGAATCAAACAAGCCAGCGGCTTTTCGATGAGGAATCCGGCCAAAGCCAAGACCTTCGCCAACAAATAGAAAATTTGAGTTCCGAAATGACGTCACGAATCGATGCTCATTCCCGCCAAATCATGGAGCATATGCACCGTGAAATCCAGCAATGGAAGCACCGCATGGATCAGCAAATCTCGGCACTCAGCGATCAAAAAGTAGATCGCGACGAACTTGGCAACCGCCTAGCTCGCATTGCTAGCGCCGCCATGGGAGACACAGCAACCAGCCCCACAAATATCACTCCGAGTAATTACGCAGGACCATCTATGCCAAGGCCAAATTTAGGATCTCTGACTGGGATCAGCCCGACGATGGAATCCAGCAACTCCCCTGTTACACCAAGTGTAAGCTCGAGCACTCAAGACCCACACGGCCTGCCCAAACTCATCAGCCCAGACGTCTACCCTAAGAATGATGACCACACTAAGGTTTGATCATTGATCGAACGTGTGATCGACACGCTTCTCAGCCTCTGAGCCCCCACCCTTCCCTTACTTTAAAGTGCCCATAGAGCCAGCCAGTTTTTCAACCGGTGACCCACCGCATCATGAATCAACTCCAGGTTCTCGAGCACGCGGTGCGAGGGCATCACTGGCGCCTGCCTTCCCCGACCTCTCATCTCTGAGAAAAAGCTGGCATACCCAATTCAATAATATTCCAGCGATACCTGCACCCTCATTAGCGGAAGACACTCGCCATGGAGCAACGCCGAGCTTAGGCAGCAATGCAGACCAACTCCCCGAACTGCCGCCTATGCGGACGATGGCATCTCTGATTTCCAGCAGCTTACAAGATCATCAGGATCAAGCGCATGAAACCTCAGCCACGCTGACTCCACTACCCGCAGAAAAATCACTAAGCCGTCATTCAAAAGACCAAGAATCCGAACACAGCTGGGAACCCGATATATCTCACCAGACTCCCCAAGATAATACCGCCATCGGCTTTCCTCAGCTTGATAAAACGTCCTCCTCAGAGGACTCACCCCAAGAAAGCAGCAACCTGCAGATCAAAGGTGAGAGTCCGCATCAAAAACCAGCGGCCACGACAGACAAATCTCCCTTCATCGCGGCAGATCTCGTTGCTAAAATCCGCAGTAACAAACCGCCCTTAGAGGATACCCCTTCTGAAACCAGTCCTTTTGACACCGTCCCTGTTCAAGACGATGAGCCTACTGAGGCGCAAGCGCCATCTTCGCCAGACAGAGCCCCAAGTCATTCAGAGTATACCCAGACAAACATCCCCTTTGCTGAAACGCAGCCCCTAAAAACGGCAGAGAGCAAAGCGTCTAAATTCACAGACAAGGATTTACAGGATGCATTACGCCCACTGATTGAGCCAAGCATTGACCACTTCCTTTATGCACCGACACATAGCATCCGCGGCTACCTTGAGCCCATGCTTCGGAGCACTGTGCGCAGAGCTATCGCCGAACAAATGACCGAGGCCAGCCCGTTCCGCGATATCTCCGGATGGGATAAATTCGCATGGAAATTACGCGCACTGATGAGTAGCCGCACATACGATGATGTTCTATTTAATCAAACCCGCAGATACCAGGTGGAAGAGGTTTTCCTGCTGCGCCCACAAACACGCTCGCTGATTTCATACGCCAGCCATAATCCAGCACGCCATGCCAAATCATCTAAAGTAGAGGGCACCATTAGAAAAATTGCCACCAAAGCCGCAAATATTACCATCGGTGAAGGCTGCATGATCAAATGGGAAGACGACCGCCAGCTGGTCATTCGCCCCGGTAAGCACACCATTCTTGCTGCCATCGTACACGGTTCACCCAACGCTGTTTTGCAATCTGATCTTGATTATGTTTTGTCCCAAGTGGAAGACCGCCTTGGCAAATCACTTGAAGACAACAACGAGGTTCATTTGAGAATCCTCCAGCCTATGCTGGAGTGCTGCTTACTCATCCAGTCTCTAGCGAGCCCAAATTAATCGCTTCTGAGCTCAGGCTCACATCATCCAGGCGGCTAAAATTGGAACCCCCATCGGCAAGAGGCAGCCTGCAAACGCGGTATTTACCTTTACAGCAGCAGACAAAGCATCTACCCCAATTTGCATGTCATTCTCCGATCTCGGACTTTCCGAAGCCGTCCTCTCAGCAGTTACTGAATCCGGCTACGAAAACCCCACCCCTATTCAAGCTAAAGCGATCCCCCTGATACTCGAAGGTAAGGATGTGATTGGAGCCTCACAAACAGGCACAGGCAAAACTGCCGCCTTCGCCCTGCCCTCACTTTCTCAAATCAAACCTCTCGGTAAGCCCCAGATTCTGGTGCTCGAGCCTACTCGTGAACTGGCCCATCAGGTTGCTGAGCAGTTTGAACATTACGGCAAACACACCGGCTGTAAGGTAGCCCTCATCTATGGAGGCGTTGGCTACGGTCAACAAGATGAGCAAATGAAAAGTGCCGATATTGTCGTCGCCACACCCGGCAGACTCGTTGACCACTTTTACCGAGGCACCATGCGTTTTGGTGCTATCAAAATACTCATTCTTGACGAAGTGGACCGCATGCTCGACATGGGATTCCTGCCCATCGTTCGTAAGATCGTGAACCTATGCCCATGGAACACAGAGGAAACCTCACGCCAGACACTTTTCTTTTCAGCCACCATGCCCGCTGCCATCCAGGGATTTGCTCAATGGTGCCTTCATGAGCCTGAGTCCGTTGAAATCGCCCGCCGTGCGGTGGCGGATACTATCAACCATGCCTTTTACCCGGTATCAATGGACCAGCGTGATGACCTGCTGCTGGCTCTATTGGAAAAAACAGATTTTCACTCTGTAATGATCTTCACCCGCACCCGTAAAGAAGCCGATACCGTCTGCGGATTAATCAAAGGCACCGGGCATAAGGAAGTCGTCGCCATGCACTCTGACGTCAAACAATCTGACCGCCTCAAGGCACTCAGCGGGTTCAAAGATGGCACCTACAACATTCTTGTTGCTACCGATGTCGCCGCCCGCGGCATCGATATCTCTACCGTCACCCACGTCATCAACTACCGAGTACCGGAAAATGCAGAAGACTACGTGCACCGCATTGGACGTACCGGCCGTGCCGAATCAGAAGGCGATGCCTTCACCATTCTCACCGCTGACGAGCTCGATTTTGC
>Ga0209196_1003134_pt1 | contig 10156 bp, 14 predicted proteins | sample COGITO_mtgs_1105_5_FD_184801 | JGI IMG/M metagenome (GOLD analysis project Ga0209196, IMG submission 184801) | Pelagic marine microbial communities from North Sea - COGITO_mtgs_110509 (SPAdes) (version 2) | ecosystem: Environmental > Aquatic > Marine > Epipelagic ... | reverse complement strand
CTTCTGAACCGAACATCCAAGATAGGAGCGCCAAAGGCTTAGCCTACCCTGTCTTGATGCCCTTCTGCTTCTTGGCCTTGGATGTCTCAAGATGTTCCCCAATCCAAACTTTGATCAAGGACTGTCTGGGTACTCCAATACGGCTTGCTTCACGATCTAAGCGATCAATCATCCACACGGGGAAGTCGACATTCACACGCTTCTGCTCTTGACCGGGCCGAAATGCAGATGACAAATCCAAGTAGTCGTTGATATCGACTTCTCCATCATCAAAAATTTTGTCTAAATCCTTAGCTTTCATAGAGTTTCCTTTCGTTGATTCGAGCCCTTCTGACTGAAATGATTCGTATACTATTTTCTCTTGGAGTGTAAAATGCGACCCAAAGCTTTTTCTTCAAAGTCGCGATGATCGCAAAGCGATCTTCATCATCCAATTTAGCGACAAAGCCAACACTGTCCGGATCAAACCAGAGTGCTTGAGCTTCTTCAAAATCGATACCATGCTTGTCCTTGTTTTTTTCACTTTTTGTGGGATCGTATCCAAACTCCATTTAGGTATAAAAAATATACCAAAAGAGACCATGTCAACAAAGTTTCGTTTTCTGCCCAAACGTCAAAAGTGAGGCACGGCGTCAGCCGTTGCCTCCACTTCCTTGTTCGGCATTCTTGGATTCATTGTAGGAAAGATAAACTACCGCCATTTATGATGGTCAGGGACCTCCCCTGCACGGAGTCGCTTTTTCCAAGACTGCAGTTGTTTCAGGTGCTCGTTGGCAATGCGCTTGGAATTGGTTTCGGTTCGCTCATCCGGGTTGGCCCAAAAGCGGGCCACTGCATCCAGAAAAGCGATCACGGTCTCACGCTCGCCTTTCTCGGCCAGTTCCCGAGCCAGTCGAAAATCGGGACCGAATGAGTTTAATTGCGGCGAACCCTGGCTGTCAGCCGATGCGAGCAGCCGCTTCTTCGCTTCCGCGATATCACCTTTGGAGAGGGCAATTCGTCCAAGCACTTGATTCGCATCCTCGATAGCGTTACCATAATTCCAGTCATTCTTGTATTTCGGAGCCAAGCGTGCCAGTTCACTGGCGAGTGCTTCAGCCTCTTTGACTTTCCCGTCCCGCAACGCATTCCTCGCGGCGTGTCCCAGAGCATAGAACCGCTCAACCTCATTGGTTGCTACACTTAAATCTCCCCCTAACAGTTTCATGCCGCGTTCTCGTTCCTCTGGTGACCTATCGCTTTGCTCTGCACCGGCGGGCGGCCTGGTCGAGATGTCTTGTGCTGTGACATCGTCCGCTACCGGTGGAGGCGGGGTATATCGTTTCGCAAAAGCCTCTTTGCTGATTCGGTTTAACACAAACTTATCCTTCTCCCAGCTGAGCGTGAGTTGATCGTGGCCTGTAACGATCGCCGTATATTCGGGCTTTCCTTCTTCAAACTCAAGAACGAGCGTCCTCTTGGCCTTGTCTGAGCGTTTGATGGAGAAGTGTTCGGGTGGATTCACCGCTTGGTTCCCCTGAAAATGCATCAGCATTGTTCCCGATCCAAATTCCCAGCCCAATTTAGGCATCCATCCCCGTGAGATGCGCGTAATGGTTCGATTCTCCTTCCTGGCTAACTCGTATGTCTTTTCGACATCGGGCTCCCAGTAGCCTGTTAACTGAGTTTCCAGATCGGCGGCGTGAGTCTGCGTTGCCAGGATGAGCGCGAACAGTGCGGTAAGATGTAGCTTCATAATGTTGTCTTCAGTTTTTGTTTTTCGTTAGCCCTGAGCGGGCGCGTCTTTAGTCGCGTACGCTCGAGGGCATTGTTTGGAATATGTTTTACCCAGTTCTGTTCTCACCGTCATTCTGGAGGTCCGTTATCAGACATCCTTTTCGAGGGATCTACTACCTGATGCTCTGTCCTTGAGCAATATTGGTGTGTAAAACAAGAGAGAAAGAGCCGCCCCCCAGAAGAGGCTATTAATGGCTAGCAACACAAAATCCAAGGAACTGGAGATGTCCCCCGGCCAAAAGGTCCTGAGCCATAGCACAGGTTGCAGCAGAACAACGGCTACAGAGCCTATAGGAATGTAGGCCACGATGAACGACAGCAAGAAGTGACACCCACCTAGGATAAGTGTCGTGATGATGATGATGAGTCGTGTCTTCATTTCTCGTCAATTCCAACGTAAAGGCAACCCACCCGCTACCGTGGGCGATCTTCAACGAAGGGGTTATGAATTAAAACGATCATAAAATCAACTGCTCAGCGGGTATTGGGTTGGTGTGAGCTTAATAGTTAGGCTGAATTTGATTAGCCCAATGTGACATGCCCCAAATGCCCTCTTCCGGCTTACGCCATGTAATCAGATAATTTGCCGAATATTGGTAAAGTTCATCATCCACCTTGAATTTTACTGTGACTTTCCAATTGCCTATAGAAAAGTCATTCCTTTTTTCACCATGCTTGATCTGCAGAAAAACAAGGAGGCTGCATGGAAAAGGTGGAGGCCCATCAGGCATAGCCTCAAGATCATACTTCTTCCCATCTGGGGCTAGAGTTGTTGCTTCAACTATCTCTGCCTTCTTAAAATTTCCTCTCAGACTAAAGTTTACGGAGCCTTCAATTTCTGCCATCAACCCGAAAGGAATATCGTCTGCCTCCGGTTTCGTTGTAGTAAGCGTGCTATTTGTTCGGGTAACTAAGTGGAGTTGTTCTCCCTCACCGGCTGACAAAGGGACAAGGAAAAGCGTGAGTAAGTTTAGTATTAATGTTAGACGGAGCATCTTATTTTATATCGCCAAACGTCAAAAGCCACCCATCTACTACCAGCGGGCGAGCTTTGATTTCAGCTTAAGGTTTATAATCATCATTCAGACTTTGACTCAGAGCGGTTGGCACTTGTCCAGCACCGTCTTATTCGCCATCTTTGATTACTGTGGTGATCGGAGCGCGTTTATTAGCGGCAATGTCAGCCTTAATCTGGTTTCCCATTTCTTTTGTCAGTGCGAGGGTCTTAACGTCATCAAACTTAACCGCCGCGATTCCAGTCAGAATTCCCTCCTTGATTTTGGCAGTGATGTGGCCGAGGCCATTCCACTTCTCATCGTCGGGTCGTACGATGAAGTAATACTCGCCGATATCACTGGTTATAAAGCTGAACCGGTGACCAACCACAAATACCCGGATCTGTTCCGTGTCCTGCGGCACTGTGAATCTAATTACTAAAGAGCTCTTGTCATCGGGAACTACCACAGTGTCTACTACCTTGTTGGTTGAGTCACAGACTACCAGAGTGAGGCCTGTCGGAGCCAACTCCTTATCGGTACCCGCAACGGCTGCAGTTGTAGTTGCTGAGAGAAGAGCTACTGAAAATAAGAGTGTTCTCAGAGCAGTTTTCATAAATCGCGGTAATTAGGCTTTTTAGCCGAACGTCACTCCTCAGGCGCGGTCTTTAGGACCTCGCCTTCAGGAGATGCTTCGGCTCCTCCTCTGTAGGCGGTGTTTGCTCTGGTTGAATGTTGCATGCTTATCGTGGACATTGCTTTAGCCCGTTTCGCAGATGTCAGCTCCTTACTCTCGCCCGGGTTCACATACCACTCGCTATCGCTATGGGCTTCGGTAAAGATCTGCTTGAGTCTGTCGACGACCTCCGGATTGTTTTTGGCCAGATCATTCTTGCAGGCAAGGTCCTTAGTGACGTCATACAGCTGTATCGGTTTGGAAGGGTGATCCCGGTATGCCCACCACTGATCCAGGCGAACACTTTGAGCATGCGGTGACATGGTTCCGTTCTCCCAATAGAGATATTGATGTGCCTCTTGTTTATCCGGTTTGCCGCGCAGTATCGGGGCGAAGCTGATCCCATCGGTTTTCGGGGGCATGACACCTGCAAGATCGGCCGCTGTTGCCAAAACGTCATACAGCGCGCAGAGATGGTCATTTTCTCCAGCCTTAATCTTGTCCTTCCAATAGACAAAGAAGGGAACTCGCACACCGCCTTCATGGGTGGAGCTAAACTTGCCTTTCGGCCATGGACCTTTGTTTTTGAACAGAGGATCATCCTCATGTAAAGGTCTGCCGAAGTACCCCCACTGGCTGTACCCATTGTCACCGGCAAAGAAGATTATGGTGTTATCCAGGATCTCGAGCTGCTCCATCAGGTCAACCATCTCTCCAACGCCGCGGTCCAATTGGCCGAGCATGGCTGCCCATTCCTTGTGTTTCAGATCCCAAGGCTTGTCTTTGTATTCTCCAAGGTCGGGTGTGATACACGGGCCGTGGGGAAGTTGGGTTGCGTAGTAGAGGAAGAAAGGTTTGTCGCGGTTCTTTTTTATAAACGAAAGAGCCTCATCCTGGAACAGGTCTTCGGAATATTTTGCCGCAGCGGGTACTGGGACTCCGTCGGGAACGAGGTGCCCATGCTCGTCGTATATGTTTTTCACGTCGTCGAGTCTATCTACCGGACGTCCATTGTAGGTGCTAACACGCTTCATGTTGAATCCGTAATTCTCAGGAATCGGCTCCGGCTTCCCGTTTCTCATCAGGTAGTGGGGGAAGAAGCCATGAGCCCGCGCTTGGTCGTAGTATCCGTAGGAAAAGTCGAACCCCTGCTTGTCAGGAGCTCCCTCGGTGCCGGGCAAACCTATGCCCCACTTGCCGATAAAACCTGTGGTGTACCCGGCCCCTTTGAGCACCTCAGCCATCGTGACATCCTCACTCAACAGGTGATCCTGTCCCCGGACTGAACTATTTGCTCGAATACGGCAATGCCCCATGTGCATTCCGGTCATCAGGCTTCCCCGGGATGGGGCGCATTCCGGCGAACCGCTATATGCCTGTGTGAACCGAATGCCGTTTAGCGCTAGGGCGTCAAGATTAGGCGTGGAAAACTCCTTCTGCCCATAGCAACTCAGATCGCTATGGGAGAGGTCATCCGAAAAGATGATAAGTATGTTAGGCTTTTGCGGATCTTCTATCGCAAACGTTGCATTGGTATGCGTAGCCGCGATCGCCACAACCATAATCAGAATTGCGAAAAATCGCTTGGGACCAAATGCATGTGAAGTGTTTCTCAAATTGTTATCCTTTCTTTTTTTACCGAACGTGTAGTACAGCGGAGGCTGGCACAATAGTTGAAAATGTAAAATGACATTTCATGATTAAGCGTCACGGGAACGGTTAGCTTTCGGACGCTTCGACATGTAGTACGTTTTGGTAGATTAATCGGCAATCCATGCAGTGATCCTGAACAAATCAATTCGGAAAAGCACGATCCAAAGGCTCAGGCAAACCAAATATGCAACAACATGTATCAGGGCCTTCCGTCTCTTGAGCCCTAGATAAACCACGACTGTTGCAACAGCAAATGACCATAACATCAGAATGATTCTGATTGTAACAGGGATGCCAAAGAGGGACCCCTTCGGGTCATTTACCTTAGGTTGCACTCAGTGCCCTAGTGCTGCACTAGCACCCACTTATTCGACACTCGGTCGATTGAGAAGACACGCTATGGCGGTGAGACTACCATAGAGACCTCCTGCAAGTGCTGTGTGCAGTAGTTCGGTCAGTGCTCCGCCGTAAAGAACAGATAGCACCAAAGGAACAGATACGGTTCCGATGGTTGTTCCAGTAATAATGCCTGGCAACCATCTCCACAAAGGGGCTCTTGATCGGGAATAGAAACGCAAGAACAATGGTAGTCCAATCATAAGGAATACCAAAAAATGAACGGCAGCGGCGATACCGGCGATGCCGAAGAATAATCCTATCTGAGCGGACGCCGAGCCAATACCTTCAGAGGTTCCTGATTCTAAAAGCTCCCACATAAAGAAGATCACTGGGCTAGCAAAGATACAGGCCAATGAGGATCTCGCCCACGCTTTTAGGGCATCTCTTTTCGGCTGCGGGTTCATTGGTTTTTATCGAATCGCTTGCCCTCACTTTCGGCGCGGTACATGCCGTAAAGTGCAGGGCGTTGTTCGACACTTAATCGTCATTTGCTTCAAAACTACTTGCTTTCCCGTTTTTAAAGAAGACCTGAAAACGACTGCCCAACCAGTATACGGGAAGAGGCTGATATTCCCAAGTTGTGTACGTTTCGCCCTGCCAAGTGACATTCCCGTCACGATCGATAGTCCGTGGTGTGCTTGGAGCTGATTCGTGTGCTTTGCCGAGAAGCTGTCGGACCTGTTCTGGGGTCTTGCCAATGATCTGAAGTTGTTCTGCTTTGTCACGCCATCGGTAATTCATGTGAGTGTCGATTGACTCCAGGAATATCGGTTGCTGGATCGGGTTGGCTAGTACGACGAGAGGACAAAGCAGCGCCAGATAGTGTCCTTGTCTGACACCACGAACGGCAAGGTAAATTGCAGCGACGAAGGCGACAATGAAACCTACCACCAGTAATGAGTTCCCTGCGAACAACTGGAGTCGTCCAAACCAAGTCTGCGGGGTTGCCGGGAAAAACATATAGAACGGGTAATGGGCCGGTTTGACCATGAGGGCTAAGATGGGGCTAAGAACCCCGATAACAAAGGCAAGCCATAGAACCTTTTGTGTTGGTCTTTTCATTTTCATGTCGAACGTAAAGGTGAGGTATCCATGACAGCGGAGCTGTTATGGGTTACCTCCACTGTCTTGTTCGGCGTCGTGGGTGTTCTGGCGCGAAATAGAAAGGAATGTGTTCCTAGTGTTTTCTTCAATGCCGATAAACACTTTTATTCCTTCGGCGATTGCAAGATTCGTGATGACCCCAATGACGCCGCCCAATGCCCCCCAAATGATTAAAGAGACACCTCCTCTATCAATTTTCACAATGCCGAATATTACTATTATCACGGCAAAGATACCGGTGACATAGGCGAATATTCGGTAAATAGTCGACAGTGTTCGTAGCATCGGATATCGGGAGGCTGATACAGGCTTAGACGAATCGACCTCTTCTGGGGATTCAGGCATTGTCCGTTGTGGCGTCTGAGGGAGTCGACCATCAGCGAGCTGTAATCCATCGACTCCCTTGATTGCAGTCCAGCTCCGACCCGAACATTCAAGGTAATCATTTGGGGCGACGTCATGAGTCTCAGCGAATGTCCTAAAGGCTGAGTGTAATTCCTCAAATGTGTCGATCTTGAACTTTCCGATGTTCTCGTTACTAGGTTTGAATACGAATACTTTCATAATGGCTTACTTATACTGCCGAACGGCATGCGCGAGCCGCGCGGCTTGACCGCGTCCGCTCCACGTAGTTGTTAGGGGTTGAGTTGTTTCTGAAAATAGGATGCTATCTGTTTCTTGGCTTCTTCAAATGCCAGGTCTTTCGCTTTTCTGCGTGAGCAGAGCCCGTGAATCTTGGCAGTTACCTCACCTTCAATGTTTCCGTTCACTGCATGTACATTTTGAGTATCCCTGGTTGTGAACTCACATTGGTACGTCATCTTGAAAGTCTTAACGAGAGGCAACACCCAGTTTCCTGAGTAGATCGGCTCCTCCAGCACCGCCTCGATATCAATGGGCGGCAGATTATTGTATGAATGCGTGTGATTGTGAAGCGTCTCGCTATTGTGCTTTATGGTCAGATGATAACTGAAGTGCTCTTCCTGCCCTCGATTCACCTGAGTCATGTTTGACGAGCGTGAAGTGGAAAGCATCGATTTGTATAAGTTGACATCAACAACGCCAATCTCACGCAGAACAACAAGACATAGGAATACGCAGCCAATGACAAGTAGAGCTAGCTTCTTCCTTTTCATATTATTCACCTCCAACGTAAAGTTCACCCGCCGTGATGAAATGGTGGATAAACTCATTAAAGTTTCAATCTTGAAGAATAGAAGCAAAATCTGGCACCTCAGCTACTAACGGTCGGGTGCAACGTCTTGTTGGGCTTGATTTGTTAGAACAGGTCTGAGTGTGTACCCGTCCGCCCTAAAGTAAGAGAGTCCGGAGTCAGCTTATACAGCAAGAGCCAATCAGGTTCGATATGACAATCTCTCCATTCATTCCAATTACCGCTAAGCCCATGATCAAGATAGCGTTGTGGCAAGATTTCGCCGGAAACCAAAATATTGATCACCTCTTTAAGCTTAACCAGATCCTTCCCCCGCTTTTTCTGTCGTTTGACGTCCTTCTTAAATGCGGACGGCTGAATTACTCTCATTAGTCCCAGGAAGCGTAAAGGTCATCAGTGTTGTCGAAGGTCTCGATATCCTCGCCACGGTCAGCCTTAGCTAAAGCGGCGGCAGTCTCCACGTTGGGGATGCGTAATTCAACGGGGAATTCGCCCCTCATGGCAATCTGACGATAAAGCAGTCGAATAGCTTCGGTCGGTGTAATACCTAGGGCATCGAGTACTCTTTCGGTCGCAGCCTTCGTATCAGGATCAATACGGGCATGTATGACAGCAGTCTGGGGCATGGGAATAATGTATCACATTTGATACACGTGTCAATTCTTATTATTGCCGAACGTCAAAGCTGAGCGACTGCCGCCGGAAACGCAAGGTTGAGCGTGAACGGCATGCTCGAATTGCAGCCAAGCTACGAGCGGAGAGGCGGGGCGGCAGTTCGTCTCCAGCGTCTGGTTCGCAAATGTCGTTTGCACTCGGCTTCAAGGCTTGCCGTTCACATCAAAGCGCAACGGATGTTTGGCACCTTCAAAGCTGAACGTGAAACGTGATGGTATTTGGTTAGGCCTGGGTTGATGTCTTGCTGCTTCCACTAGGCTGCGCCCATACTCCTTGATGGCGGACGAAAGAATTGCCGTCGAGACAATCAGAGTAACGCCAACTATAAGTGCAACGATTACGGATGTGTATTTCATAGAATTATTGAATGGGTGGTATTTAGCGAACGATCATGTTGGCGCACGATACGAGGAAAGCGCAAATTATTGTTAGCGTGCAAACTTTCATTTTTTTACCGAACGTAAAGGCCACCCACCCGCTACCGGGGGCGATCTTCAACGAAGGGGTTATGGGTTAAAACGATCATGAAATCAACTACTCAGCGGGTAGCGGGTTGGTGTGCGCTGACTTGTTCGGTCGCTTGCTGTTCTTCCGAGTTCATCTGATTTCTGTGATCTTGAATAAGGCTCTGGAGCCAATCCCGTGTCACGACATTCGCGTGCGACGAATTATGCATTGGCTTCTCGAAGGTGTCGAGATTGGCGCGGATGTTGACGTTAATGCCGAACAAGTGACCCTGCATATTAACCAATGGTCCGCCACTGTCACCCCCTATGAGCGGAGCGTTGTGATTTAGGCGAATGCGGGAAGGTGTTTCCGGTGATTCTTCTGTAAGCGACACCAGTTTCCCCGCGCCGAGGCCATTTACGCATCCGCCGGCAATAACCGTGGAGCCAATCTCCGGAGAGCCATCTGCCACGGTGAACCATTTTGCTTGTTTAATACGTGCATGAATCAATGCCATATCGTGATCCTCTGACATCCAGATAACATCGGCTTGAGCCAGATACCGGTTAGCCGTTGTTAAACCGACAACCCAGAGCGGTTCTTTTTGGGTGCCATCCCTATTAAACAGGCAGTGAGCGGCTGTCAGAAAATAGCCGTCCGGCGATACTGCAGTCGCCACGCCACGGTTGCTACGGATCTGCTTCTCATTCTTGACTTTCTGCAAAAAGCGCTCCCCGTATACAGGTTCAGGCATTTTCGGTCCAAGGCATATGGCCATTCTGGCAGCCATAAACTCACCGACCGCTTCGTCTTGGAGCCGCGTGACTCCAAACGCCTTAAGGGAGGCCTCCTTTGCGCTCGTATTTGCTTCCTTGTATGCTTCGGAACGAACATATTCCACGATCCGCTCCTCTCTTTGGTCACGGAGGAAGGATCTGTAAATGAAAGCAGCCGAGATCACACACACCAACACAACACCAAAAGCGATAAACTTGCGGGAAGCGGATCGCACCTTGTCTTCTGCTGTAGAATTATTCATCAATTGGATTCTCTCTGGTATGTCGTTGCAGGCGAAGGCCAGCAAACTAGTGCGGTCACGGGCTGTGAGGGCACGCGCCTCCTATCCACCGAACGTCCAGGATCAGCTAGCCCCGATGCGAAGCAAGCGAAGAATGAGCGTTCGGGGCTTAGTCTGCATCCGCTTGTTCTGCCTTCTTTTAGAAAAGGTAACCCAGCAAGTCAACCGGCTTGTCAGGC
>Ga0209196_1003131_pt1 | contig 10157 bp, 8 predicted proteins | sample COGITO_mtgs_1105_5_FD_184801 | JGI IMG/M metagenome (GOLD analysis project Ga0209196, IMG submission 184801) | Pelagic marine microbial communities from North Sea - COGITO_mtgs_110509 (SPAdes) (version 2) | ecosystem: Environmental > Aquatic > Marine > Epipelagic ... | reverse complement strand
AACGTATACATTATCTCTAAGGACGCCCTAGAGCCTGTAGTGCTTAGTTTAAAAAAGATTGAGGAATATGAGTTTGCTGACAAATTAAGCCCAGAAGATCGTGATAACGTTTGTAGAATTATTGGAAAGTTTGCCCACACCACAAAAAGGCGCATCCAGGTAGATGAGTTTTTTGCTCGTGAGTTTTTAGACACCCTGAGCAAAGCGGGTACTCAGTTACCTAGAGACATTCTAGAAAACGTAATTAAATTTGAGAATGCCGAGAAGTTAAACCCTCCGATGGAAAAACGAAACAAGAAAATTCTTACCAAAGATTTAAAACAGCAGGTAGATAAACTTGAAAAAGAAATGGAGGTGCGGGAAATCCCTAAAATATCTCCTCAAACAGACTTTGATTTGTAGGGGTTACTAATTTTTAACCCCCAGAAATCTATAGTGTCCAATGATATCAGAATCAAATAGGCAGTCTTCAAGAACTTGACCGCCTCCGATATTATGAACAATTTGATAACGTTTTTTATCATTAGAGAGTCTATTTACTACCATTCCAATATGTGTAGTGCCTCCCCCCAAATTCCAAGCTACAACATCTCCAGGGAGATAATCAAAACCTTTGTTTGTTATAGGTAATTTTGAGCCTTGACGTTCAAAATAGGTCATTAAGTTTGGAACTCTTCTGTGATCTATACTAGGGTCTGGCCTAGATAACCCCCAATTTTTTGGGTACAGATTAAAATTTTCAGACATATCTTCATGGACTTCTTTTTGTAAGTCAAGTCCGTTGGCCCTGTAAGTTCTAATAATAACATCAGTGCAAACTCCTATGCCCTTAGGAACATCTCCGTTGGGGTAGGGCATACCGAAATAACTCCCGTCATACACAACATGTTGTTTGGTTAGTTCTAGAGCTGCTTTAGATATCTTTTCTGGGCTAAATTGATGTTGCGCCGTTGCTAGATTCGCAATGAATAAAAAAAGTAATAAAAGTTTAATTGGATTTAATCTCATGAGTATTTGTTACAGCTTATTTAAAAATAACTATAAAGTAAGTAGTTTTATTGTAGGCATGACATTCTATAAAATTATTTATGGAGCCCATAGGAGTGAAGTCACACTATTTTAATGTAGATTTAGCTATTATAACAAGAAGTTATAATTAAGGAGAGTAGTAGGTGTTCTCTATATTTATTTTGTGTTCTTAATCTTCATACCAATTTGGCTCATCTTCAATTAACTCCTCAATCATACTATCATCCCAACTATCAAATGAATATTGATTATTATCAGAAATGTCCTTCCAATGAATTGCCAAATCCCATCTTAAATCGTAATTATTATCTTGATATTTTTTGATTATCTCTTTAGTTTCTTCAATTGTTGTTTTAATGTTGAAAGTAACTTCACATTCTATATCCATTATTAAACAATTAGTACCACGAGAAAATGCGTTAGAAACATCAATATTGTACTTTAAAACTTCCATATGCTTTTTTAATTTAGATGGAATTTTAAAGTCAGCTTTAATACAACTTTTACTATGATTTTTGAAATTAACCCAGTCTTTATCGCATTGCTCTACTATCTGAGAATTTTTGGGTAAATCACTAAAAACTGTATTAACAAAAATTACTATCATATTCACTGTTTTCATAATTATTTCGTTTTGTATTAAATTATATCTTTATGAATATTACATTTAGGTGTTTTATGCATAAAAATCTTTCACATCAGCAAAAACAATATATGTTTGCCCTTTTTGTCTATCGTAATTAAGCTCATCTAATGGAGCATAATGACCTTCTTGTTCATAATCTTCATCTTCATCAATGTCTATTAATACATTAAATGTTTCAATTTTTTCATACACTTCTTTTTCTGAATTCCATCTTTCACGCTCTTTAGGATCGTTATCATATAGGTTATTTAGTTCTTCAATTGTAAAACTTGAGGGGTCCCATCTTCGATAATCATGATCTCCATAGATATAACTCTCATTTTCTTGGCTGATACAGCCAAGTATTAGTTTTTCAACAGAAAAATTAGATTCTGCCATAACCCACATATCCTCAATCTCACTTGCTGATTCTGAACAACCAATTTCATTTAGTTCATCGTAAAGATCATAATTCCCTCCGGTTTCAGGGCTAAGTATATTCTCAAAACAATAAAAGATATTACCATGATATTCCTCTTTAAAATAAACAGTCTTACCAATAGCTTCAATTGTTGTTTTTGAAGGTTTAGATAAATTCATATATCTAAAAATAATATCCTCAAGATCTATAATATCAGTATCAAAATAACTAGTTATAAAATCTACTACATTAGATGATAGCCAGATAAAACTAAATTCAGCTTTACGCCAATCTGGTTCGAATTCTGTATTTATTTTGTTTAACGGTGTTTTGTCATCAATAATCTCTAAATTTTGTTTTAAAACATTATAATTTTTTTCCTCATCTACTTCTATATATCTGAAACCACTATGATTGCCATCTTGTTTATATACTTCATCCAAGTTTGCCAGGATTTTTATTACCCGAGTTAAAAAAAGTTGTTCCTCTTCAGATAGATTATTTTCTTTCTCTGGATTTAACAATTCATTTGCTTTTTCACAGGCAAACTCTGGAGACTCAGCTTTTATTCTGTATAAATGTAGTTTGTGCATTTTTTAGTTATGTTATCAATTTACTCTTGTATTAAGATTGTAATAGGTTTTTTTTCTAATTTAAATATAAGGCTTTATACTTTACAATTAATTATTTTTTTGTTAGCGTATGGTATACTAGAGTATTTATGTCTTATCCAATACTATCAACCCTCTTTTTTACGTTATAAATAAACTTCAACCAATTTAAAACTAGGTGCCTATGTAAATAAAGTATGTTAAAATCATGTGTGATCACATGTAAGAATGAATTTTAATAATCAAATCCAACTTTATGAAACATTTATTTTTAACCTCCATTTTATTTTTGACATCTTTATTAGTAACAGCACAAGAATCCTTTAATGGTATGTGGCTCAACGAGGGCTCAGATTACATTAAAACAATCCTTGCCAGTGAATATGAGGTCCTTAGTGTATGCAATACTTCCTTTGAGGAGTACAAAGTTTTAAATGAAGTGATTCTCGAGGAGGGCACTACTAGCTTTTTGACGAATCTTTATAACAAAGAGAACGGTTATAAGGTGAATATCGAGTATACACTAATTTCTCCAGACACAATCTCTACAACCTATAGCGGTGATTTGGAAGGAACTTATATCTTAACAAGGCTGTATTAAAAAACCGTGCCAAGACAATAGGGGAGTTGCGCCAATTTAATTGGCTAGTGGTTTCTCTTATTTATTAGTTCCAAAATCAAAAAACATCTTTTTAATATTTTGTGTTAGGTATTACACCTTCACTTTAACCTATAATACCATCCTATGAGAAAGTTCCTTTTTCCCGCAGTTATTATCATTTTATTAACTGTAGTTTATTGTAATAATAAACCAGAACACACATCTGTTATCCAAGAAAATGAAATAACAACTACCATAAAAGCCCCTCTTGAGGCACATCAAATAAACTTGACTGATTATAACATAGACACCTCAAAAGATACCTTAATAAGATATAATGCTGCCACTCAAATAAGAATACCAGAGGCAGCATTTTTAGACACAGATGGTAATGTAATCACATCTGAGGTGAAGTTGCGTTTTAGGTCCTTTTCTAACCCAGTTGAAATATTTTTATCTGGTTTGCCTATGGAATATAACACTGGTGGAGAAGATAAGGTGTTTGAATCTGCAGGGATGGTTGAAATACAAGCCCAAGCAGATGGTAAAGAAGTATTTACTAATCCAAACAGTAAAATTGAAGTAGATTTTTTAAGCCTAGATGCAAGTAATGAGTTTAATGTATATACCCTTGATACTCTTTCTGGGCAATGGCAAGAACAAGGTAAAGATTTAGTTACTATAGAAAAAATCGCAGAAGAATCCCAAGATTTACCAAAAACACCAACGCCTCCAAAAGTAGCCGGTTTAAACGCTTTTAGCATTGAGGATGCAACAAATGAGGTTTCTCACATTTCTATGTATAAAAACGTCTTGTTTGAGCCCGTAGACGGTAAAAGGTGTGGTTTTACAGCAACCAGTATTGATGTAGAAGACCTTAATGACGGAACTTATAAAGTTAATTTTCAAATAGGGTTTGTTGGCACTAAAAAGCAATCTTGTATTTGTTACTTGGCATTTAAAAAGGGTGAGCAATACAATGATGCTTTTAAAGTATACCAGAAAAAATATGCAAAACAAATAAAATTACAAGCGCAAAAAAGAGCAGCTTTTGAGCTTAAATGGAACACTTACAGCTTTGATTTAAAAAACTATCGAGAACACATACTGCGCCAAAATATTGATGACATGGACACTCAGCAGAAAATTACTAGAACGCTAAGTGTCAATAATTTTGGTTTTATTAATATAGATAGACCATTAGATTACCCCCAGGGTGGTTCCTTTTTTGCTAGTTATGTTGATACCCAAAATAATCCTTTAAAATTAACCAATGTTGTACTGGTTGAAAAAGAGAGAAACATGCTTTTTAGGTACAAGAATCAAATCAATTACAATCCAGAAAAAGCTAATATACTTTGGGGTATAACTAGCACAGGAGCGCTTGCCTATTTTAATGAAGTACAGTTTGAGGGTTTAAATAAAACTGCAAAAAAACAAACTCTTACCATGGATATTATCTCTCCAGATAAACTTAGTTATGATGCCATAACATCACTATTTTCTATTGATTAGTATTTTTTTTTAGTTGCTTTAAAAAAACCTTTTTTTAGTAAAATTTTTGTTCGCACCTTGTTTATAAGCTTGTATGTCAACCAAATATTAAGGTAAACTATACTTTACCTTATTATTTGATTACATTTTTTTAACAATTAATATTTAAGATGTATATTGTTAAGCACTTAGGTATTTAGCCTTTTTTTTAATTCAAATTTATTCGTATTGAATTTTTCAAATAACCCATTTAGGATTTTAGCCGTTGAATCTAATTCAGGAGCGAAAAAAATCCAAAAGAACCTTTCTAAACTCAAAGCTTATTCTAAAATAGGAAAGAGTGTAGCCTTTGATTACGACCTGTCCTTTTTAAATTTAGCACCTGTAGATAGATCTTTAGAAATAATCTCCAAGGTGGAAAGTCGTATTCTTCTGGATGAAAACAAAATTAAATATAGTTTGTTTTGGTTTCAAGACACAACCCCGTTTGATTCTATCGCTTTGGCAAACCTATTTAAAGAAAATACAGACAAATCACTTGATATTTGGAGCAAGTCAATGAAGTCTAATGAAGTTAAAGCTAATAACTTTTCGGCCTTTAATAATTACTCATCATTACTATTATTACTTCAATTAAAAAAAACCAAAACCGATTGTTTAAAGACAGACTCGGAGTCTATTTCTAATATTCGAATTGCTCTAGGCCAGAAGATAAAATTGATTAATTCAGACTATTTTGTTGACTATTGCCTAAGTATTGGTGTGAAATCTGATATTGACGCAATTAAAATCCAAACCTATTTTTTAGAGACCATGCTTGAGGTTTTAAATCAAAATTTTTCGTCTAATGATCTTAAGAAACTACTAATGGGAATGGACCCTGCCTTTTCTGATTTAATAAATGGTAATTTAGTAAAAGAACCAATTTCAAACATAAAAGAGCAAATAAGTGTTGCCTCTGTTGGTCTAAAAAATGACGTGACTCAAGGAATTTTAATTGGCAAGGCACTTATTAAAAATACCATCACTGATTTAAAATATTTAAAAGATACCCTCGGTGGAGATCATTACCAGTACGAATCTTTATCAGATAAATTATCAAACCAAATTCTGCAGTGTGGCATAAATTATTTCAATGAAACTAGCGATGATCAAGCCTATCTAAGCTCCTACAAATATGCGCTTTCTATTGCATCAGGTGAAAAAACAAAAACACGTGCAAAAGAGACAATTAAACACTGTGAAGAAGAAAAATTAGCAAACCTTTGTTGGTTTTGTGAAGAAAATCAAATAGCTCCTAAATTGTACTATAAATATCAAATGTATAAATGGAATACTACAAATTCTTTTAATTACAACAGGACGTATACATACTTTAAAAATGGTGGACTTCAATTAGGGTGCTGTAAATCTTGTAGATCTCGACATGATGAACTTATTTTCACTAAAATAGCACTTTTATTTAAAGGTGGTGACAAAAGACCGCCAATTAAGAGCCGTACACTAAGATCGCTGAGAGGGCACCCTTTGGTGGTAAAAAAAATTAAAGAGGGCTACATATCAGGATTACCAAACTAAAATATATAATTATGAATAACAAAATAACAACAACAGTAGTACTATTATTAACAACACTCTCTTTAACTGCGCAAATCGACTCTATAGCCATTAGCGACTTAGAATCTAGATTAAGCAAGCAATTTTCACAACAAGAGGCTTCTTTTAATGAAGAATTATTAGAAATTCGTGCCCTACAAAATAATAGTCTTGAGAGCACTTTAATTGAGTTGTCTACAATAACAAAAAGCCAAAAAGCCATACAGTTAAAATTAGATGGGTTATTACAAGTACAAGCCTTGTCTCAAGAGAAAACGTTAGAATTAGAAAGACAAATAAGTTCTTTAAAAAACCAACTCAATACTAAAGTAAACGATTTAAAGATTAAAACCAATGAATTAGACGCTACAACAAATACTCTGTCTGTTGGACTAACCAATACAGAAAATTCTGTGGTTGCTGTAACACAAACCTCTTCTAATAATGCAAATTCTATTACTACAGTTAATGAAGCTCTAAGCCAAAAGCAGCAATATGGGCTTATATTTCTTGGGTTGTTTTTGATTCTAGTTTTGGCTGTGTATGCCATTTTAACCAAACGACAAAATACAGATACCAAAAAGTTAGCAAAAAAACAGCAAGAGATTTTCGAAAAACAAATTCAAGACGGGCAGCAACTAGCAGATTGGCTGTCAAACCAAACCACTAATAGTCTTGGCAAGAGTGCAGGGGGCGAAGTAGATCATTCATTTGCAAAGCGTGTGGCCGATGAAATTGTTCGTATTACGACCAATCTTTCTAGAATGGATGCCTCTATTAAAGGTCATAAACAACTTTCGGCCTCTGTTAGGAAATTAGAGCAATCACTAAATTCAAATAGCTATGAGTTAGAGGTGCTTTTAAACAAGCCTTATGATAATGGTATGAATTTACAAGCCAATTTTGTAACAGATGAAAATTTGAAAGAAGGCGAAAGTGTTATTACTAGAATTATAAAACCACAAATAAATTACAAAGGAAAACTAATCCAAGCCGCACAAGTAGAGGTGAGTCAAGGAGAATAAAAAAATAGATTATGAGTAGATTAAAATATGGAATTGATTTAGGCACTACCAACTCAGCAATTGCGTTTATAGACAAGGGTAACAGTGTGATAATCAAAAACGAAAGCCAAGCAGATACCACACCATCTTGTGTCGGTTTTAACAAGAAAAAAGGTGTTTCTGTTGGTATAAGAACTTACAATGCATTACAATCTGATAAATTAAGAGCATTAATGCTAGGAAAAAAAGGAAGTTCAGAGACATTTATTGAGTTTAAGCGAACGATGGGCTCAGATAAGAAGTTCCATTCCTCGTTTATGGAATCTGATTTTTCATCAGAAGATTTATCTGCAGAAGTACTCAAGAAATTGAAATCTTTTGTTCAAAATGATAGTTTTAAATCTGTAGTGATTACCATTCCGGCGATGTTTAATGACAACCAAAAATCTGCTACTCAAAAAGCAGCCCAGCTTGCTGGTTTCTCTCAAGTTGAGTTATTACAGGAGCCTATTGCCGCAGCGACGGCTTATGGGTTGGATGAAAAAGTAAAAGATGGTCAAATTTTAATTTTTGATTTTGGTGGAGGAACCTTTGATGTATGCCTTGTAAATGTAGAAGAAGGTATAATGCAAGTTAAAGATACAGAGGGTGACAACTGGCTGGGTGGTAAAAATTTAGACAATGCCATTGTTGATGAAATTTTAATACCCTATCTAAAAGAAAACTACACCATAGACAGTTTTTTAGAAAATGAAATTAAAAGCAATCTTTTAAAAGATGCATTGAAGGTGAAAGCCGAGGATATAAAAGTTAATTTATCCTTTTCAAAATCTTATGACGTTATATCAATGTTAGGAGAATATCCCGAAGATGATAACGGCGAGGAAATTGAATTGGATTTTGAGGTAACCCATGATCAAATGATTGCCGTGCTAGGCCCTATATTCCAAAAGGCTGTTGACATCGCCAAAGAAGTTTTGAGTAGAAACAAATTATCTGGAGATTCTTTAAACTCATTAATTTTAGTGGGAGGGCCCACATTTTCTCCTGTATTAAGAGAGATGTTAACCGCCCAAATTTGCAAACCAGATACTTCTGTGGATCCCATGACAGTTGTTGCACGTGGAGCCGCTATTTACGCATCTCAGTTTGATGTAGATGAAGCGATTGTTGATAAAGTTCGTGATGTCACTAAAGTGCAGTTAGAACTCTCATATGAGTCTCAAACCGTAGAGACCGAAACAATGCTGGTGGTTAAAATTAACAAAGATAAAACTCAAGGAGAAATACCCTCTAAGGTTTTTGTGACCGTGAAGCGCTCTGATGGTGGTTGGGAGAGCAATAAAGCAGAAATAGACGAAACTGGAGATATTGTAGATTTGGTATTACGAGAAGGTAAACCCAATACCTATGAAGTGTACTTAACTAACGAAACTGGAGATAATTTACCTTGCCAGCCAAATGAACTTACAATTAATCAGGGTGTTAGACCAGGGAAAGCAACCTTGGCATATAGTTATGGTGTTGAATTATTGGGTGACAACAGTAAGGCTAACTTTTATACAATACCTGGTCTTGAAAAAGGGCAAACCATGCCTGCCAATGGTGAAAAATCTGGTTTAAAAACCCTGAAGGATTTAAGGCCTGGCTCATCAGATGAGATAAAAATATCCATATACCAAGGAACAATTGAAGCAGAAGGTACAAGGGCTAATAACCAAACTTGGGTAAGTACGGTACTTTTAACGGGACACGACGTTGCTAAATTATTACCTAGCGGTTCTGAAGTAAATTTGTTTTTAGAAATCATTAAAGATGGTGCCTATAATTTATCAATAGACATCCCTTATTTAAATGATACTATTGAAAAAACATTTGAAAAACAAGAGCAACAGGGGGAGGAAGATAGCTGGTTTACAGAACAATTTAAATCTATAGAATCTGAGATTGCAGCTTTTGAAAATGAAACCGAAACTTATGATAAAGACAGATTAGAGAAAATAAAAAGAAATATTAAAGAATCAAAGCAAGAGTTTGAATCCAGAAAGTCTGATTATGATACTCGAATGAAAGTGAGAGATGATATAAGAAAACAGTTTACATTACTTGATAATCTCACAAACGTAAGCGCATGGCCTATAGCAGAGCAAGAGCTAAAAACCACCTTTTATGAACTTGAAACTAAGGTGACAGAAAGTGATGACGCAAACACAAAAACTGCCTTTGAATCTTTAAAAAAGCGTATGAATATTGTGTTAACCTCACAAGATGTTACGCAGGCAAAAGAGCTAAAGGATGAAATGGGTGCATTGTATATACAGATACTGGATGATAAGCATGGTGTAGAATTGTTTATTTCAATTTTGATGAACATGAATGATGATTTTGAATCTCAACCATGGTCTGATCGCTCTCAAGCCCGAACCATTTTAAATAATGCAATGAGTGAGGTAATGGCAAACCCAAGCAGAGAGAGAGCACTAAGCTACTGCCAACAATTATGGCGCTTGCTCCCAGACACAAATAAACCTGGTAGTCCAGACGATATTTTGAAATAATTTTTTGCAAAAAAAAGTGACAATGAGTGAATTAAAAAATATTCAAATAAAAACGCGTTATAAAATCAAACATTTTATAGAACAAACTAGTTTTTGTGCGGTTTATACAGGTCTTGATATAAATACCTCAGGCCTTGTAAGTTTGAGTATTTATAAAGCTTCTAAAATAGCCCGAGATGATATAGGTGTTGATGGAAATTTACGTGAACTAGAGTTTT
>Ga0209196_1003122_pt1 | contig 10168 bp, 10 predicted proteins | sample COGITO_mtgs_1105_5_FD_184801 | JGI IMG/M metagenome (GOLD analysis project Ga0209196, IMG submission 184801) | Pelagic marine microbial communities from North Sea - COGITO_mtgs_110509 (SPAdes) (version 2) | ecosystem: Environmental > Aquatic > Marine > Epipelagic ... | reverse complement strand
AAGGACATTCACGCTATCATGCTTCAGTTTTCGAAAGGTAATTTATTGGACGAACCACCACCTGCAGCTGATAATAGCAAACCATTAACTAAACGAATATTGTCTGCTATAGGTCTATAAATATAGAGTTATTATCCATCTAAAATACCCTCTATATAATCTCCAACATATTCCATTATACCATCCTCATCGTCTTCATCATCGTCTTCATCTTCGCTTTCATCTTCTTCCTCGTCGCTTTCATCGTCTTCCTCGTCGCTTTCATCGTCTTCCTCGTCGCTTTCATCGTCTTCCTCGTCGCTTTCCTCTTCTTCCACTTCCTCAAAAATCTCTTCGCCTATTTCTTCTGTCTCGTCTTCTATAAAATCCTTAGTATTTTTATCTTTCTTTTTCTTTTTGCCTTTTTTTCCTCGTTTGGGCTTTTTTGCTATTTTATTTTTCTGTTGTGGTTTTATTGGGGATGTCGTTCTACTATTATTTTCTATTAATTGTATAGAACTATTTGTAATATATCGATTACTATAATTATATTCTGCTAAAATACTACTTATATAAGTTGTCATATAATCCTGTTCCATTTTTTTTATATCCCCTGTGGATTTTACTGAACGTAATTTATTTTCTCCTTGTTCTTGTAAATTATTATCTGATTTACTCCGTTTTAGTTTCTTATTCCTTAATTTTCGTCTCTTCGGGGTATTAAAATTATTGGACTTACTATTTTCGATTAATTGGGGGTGTATTTGTTGTAGACGATTAAAATATTGTTTTAGATTTAATACAGAAACCACCCCCAAGATTATAAAATCCAACGATAACACCGCCAAAAACGGAGTCACTAAATAATAGGATATTTTATCTAAGAATGTTAATCCATAGGCTAATCCAGCTGTCCCACTTAAGATTTTTAAAAGATAATATACTAATGCATTTGGTAAAATTTGTTTTTTTAAAAATATAAATGCCAATTTAACAACACCTATAAATATAGATATAAATAAATACATATATCCTACTATTATAGAAAAAATCTCTATTTCTCTCATTTATATTATAATGAGTGTTTAATTTTAAATAAACATTTTTTATTTAAAATATTTTATAATATATGAAGGATTTATTTTTTATTGGAATTTCTTCTATGTTTGCTGAAATATGTACTCACCCCATAGACTTTGTTAAAACCCAAAAACAATATAAAAAAACTAATATTTCAACAGTCGGTATTTTTAAAAATGTATTCAAAACCGACGGTATAAGAGGATTTTATCCATCTATAGCCCCGGCAGTTGTAAGACATTGGGCTTATACAACAACAAGGGTATCTGTATATGAAAAGATAAGAAGTGAAGAATCCTCTATTGGTCAAAAATTATTGGCAGGCGCTCTGGCTGGGGGAACAGCCCAGTTAGTAGCTTCACCAACAGACCTAATTAAAGTTAAATTACAAACTCAAAAATTAACTAATAATAAATCTTATACCCCGTTTCAAATAATCAAAAGTGTGTATAAAAAAGATGGTGTCCGTGGATTTTATTATGGTTGGAAACCTAATGTTTCGAGAGCTGTATTGGTGACTGGTGGAGAATTAGTAGCCTATGATACAGGTAAACAATATTTACTTAATTACATGGACGATACCTTTTACTGTCATGCTTTGGCGAGTATTAATTCTGGGTTTTGGTCTACATTTTTAAGTACTCCAGCCGATGTAATAAAAACTAGAATTATGGCTGATAGTAAAAATACTATGATTGGGACGGCTAAAGAAATTGTTAAAAACGAAGGGGTTTTGAGTTTGTGGAAAGGATTTATTCCTATTTGGAGTAGGCTAGCTCCTTGGCAATTTATTTTTTGGGTATCATATGAACAAATAAGACTTGCAAATAATATGGATTCATTTAAATAAATCGTTATAAATGTATATTTCTTAAAAAAATTTGATTTAAGAGATATACTTAATATTAATTAAGTAAATGGGAAATATTTTATCGATTCTTGTATATCTTAGTAATAGAGAAGTTACTTTGGAACATATGCCTGAAGTTGCTGAATTTAAAAAAACACTTTATCCTAAATTTCGTCTTCATTGTGGAAAATTGCACGAATACTCTACATTAAAAGACCATGGTGAATTTGGTAAATCTTTTCAAACTAAACATGGGGAATGGGGACCAGGCCCATTCAAAGAATGGGAAAATATGATTGTAGATAAAAGTGCCTTAGATTATAAGTGGCTTCATCCATATGTTAAAGATATTAATGGAAAATATTTCAAAGAAGATGATGGTAGTTTGTCCTACTGTAAAAATTGCGAAGCATATGGGGATTGGGAAAAAGTTGGAAATGATATTATGATTTGTATAGAACGTTGTTTAAGTTGTAAAAATGCAGAATATGAATTTAAAGTACAAAGGATACAAAGGCGATGGCGAGAATATAAGAATATTAATACAAAATTTGAATGGGATTGGCGACAAAGTTGTTTTGTCCCTGAGGGACAAACTTTTGGTGCGTTGTATAATCTCGATTAAACAAATAGCTTAAATATTATTCCAATTTTTTATTATATAATAGTTTTTCAATTTGAAAGATACATAGCTCATTTATATCATTCTAACATCTAAAATATTACAGTAATTTCTTACAATCTTCTATTAACTTATCAATTATGTTTTGTTTCTTAATTATTGCATTTATTATGTGTTGATGTTCATTACTATACTCATTAGAAGACTTTAATATATCGCTGTGAAAATTGTTTTTTAATATTAGCAATAGCTCCATTAATCTACTATTAAAATTATTTGAGCGTATATCACTTGATTGTATATTCAAAACATATGGTAAATTAACTTCAACAAGTATTTCTATAAATTTATTTAGTTTTGTATTAGCTTGTTTACTATTTTCGTGTATATTTTTATTGAAATAATCAGAACTAATAAAAATATCACTAATCTCTACACTAATACCTTTGTCTGTATGTTTTGTAATTTTAGCACCAATTCTATTTATTAATAAACCAGCTTTAAAAAAATTTAATTCATTTTTGGCAGTGAATAAAATTTGGGGCAATCTTATAAAATATATATCATCACTATTATCAAAAAAACCATAATTTAATGCAATTCTTACTAAATCCTTCGCTCCATAAGAGTCATATATTTGCTCTCCTTTTTTAATATCTTTGTATGTTTTAATTATTCTGTCCTTTATTGGAGTTAAATCTTGTGTATGAGCCGTATTTGAATGATTAAATAAATCCAAAATAGGACAAAAACAATTAGCCCAAGCATATTTAGTATAAAATAAAATACCCCATTCTATTTCTTCTTTATTATATATTAAATTATATTCTTTTAAAAAATTATTAATTAAATTAGAATTGGAAATTAAAAGTTTATCACCATTTTCTATATATGTATGTATGCTTGTAGATACTCTTTTCAAGTCTTTGTATATTTCTGAATTTAAATCTATTACCCCTTTTTTTAAATCATCTAATTTAGGTAATAATTTAAAATATGATTTATAAATACTATTTTTATTATTTTTTTCGTATAATAAATATGCTACACAATGAATATATTTGCTATATTTGGTATTTATTTCTTTGTTATTGAATACAATACTAAAATTTTTGTTATCAGTAATACATAAATCATGTGGTATTTGAGTTATTATAGTATTAGCAGATATGTCCTCAGTAGCATAAATTCCTGTTATACCATTTATAGTTTTTTGCTCTATAGAACTATGAACTATTAATCCGTTAGATTTTAAAATTTCTAAACTTTTTAAAAAATCATTATCCATTTATATAGATTCTGTTTTTTATTTAATCGCTTATCCGTAAATAAATTATATTTATATAATTATAATGAGAAATCATTTACATATAATCGCTCACAGGGGCGCTTCAGCTTATTGCGTCGATAATTCTATTGAATCAATTAGTAAAGCTGTAAATATGGGAAGTAAAATAATTGAGATTGATGTAAGATTAACTAAGGATCTTAAACTTGTTTTAGCCCACGATGACTTTTATGTAATTGATGATATTGAAAAAAACATTAAAAATAGTCTATTAAGCGAGTTAGGTAATATTGTTGAATTAAATGATATATTAACGAATACACACGAATATATAATTTTTTATTTAGATATTAAATGCGATAACGATGAGATAATTATTGCAGAAAAAATAAATAATATTTTAAAGAATTTCCCTAATAGATTATTTTATATAGCTTCTTTTTCCGATACATTTGTATCATTATTTAAAAGTATTTATACAAATTACAAATTAGGAATAATATTTCAAATATTTAATAAAAATATATACAATATTTTAAAACACAAAATAAAATTTGTTGTAAGTCAAATAACACAAACAAAGGAATTTGAACGCTTTTTAGAAATAAAAAATAAAACTAAATATGTATATACTATTAATAATTTATCATTAATAGATAACTATTACTCATATATAGACGGCATCGTAACTGATTATCCTGATATAATGTCATTAAAATAATTTTATTTAAACCGATTTAAATTCACCTACAGATATTATATCATCTACTAACAACTCTCTTTTATCTGGGTTTTGCTCCTCCATAGCCAGTTTTATTTTTTCTAATACATTATCCTTGGCATAAATTTGCTCTTCTATATAGGCATTTACTTTTGGATCCCCCCAAACTATATTAGACATATAATCCATATCGGAGGTTGATATTTTTTTAAACCGAGGGGTAGGGCAAGAAATCATGGTTAGTATTTTTAAATTAGTTGGTAAATATTTTTGTAATCTAAGATATGTCTCTCTTGTTTCATTCGATAATTCATCTAAACAAATAGTATACAACCTATTATCAAGATTGTAGTTCAATCTATTATATTCTATACTATATCCCATATAAAGTTGGGAAAATAAATCGGCCATTAAACCAGATATAACTTGTTCGCTTTTTAATTTACCACCCATCAAAGCAACTATATTTGATAAATTAGAAAACATTACTGTATTTGCTGCGAGCGAACCACCTGACCCTGTCAGATTATAAAATTTTAGTATAGTTGATTTTAAGAATTGTTTTGTTGTAAATCCCACCATACTTCGGAAATGCGTATTAAAATCAGTTTTATTATTATCCTGAAGAGCTTGAACAATATCGGATATATGTGGATGACTCTTATTTAACCCCTGTCCAAAAATAATTAGCGAACGTGTTAAAGTATTACTACCCTCCACCGTTATCCCAATAGGACCAGCTTTATAAAATTTAGATATAAAATTATTTTCACCCTGACAAATAGCACTCCCCGCGTGTACATCCATACCATTTATTATTACATCTTTACCGCGTTCGGTAGTTTGCTGCTTCATTATCGCGCTTAATACCGAAGGTTTGGCTCCACTATCTAATAACGCATTTGTTAAACGAACGCTATTATCTATAAGGAATGTATTATATACTATTTTAAACAGTTTTTCTTGAACTCCCTGCATTTTATTTAGGGGAATCTTAAATTGTGTTCTTAGTTGGGTATACCCGGTTATTCCATAAGTGGTAGCCCAACAGGCTCCCAGAGAACTTGCTGGTAAAGATACACCTCTTCCAGCTGCTAGACATTCCATTAACATTTTCCAACCGCCCCCAATATTTTCTGGACCGCCAATTACATCATCTAACGCAATATAAATTTCACCTTTTAATGTACCATTTGGGAAGTCCACATCAAGTGGATTGTGGTAATTACTTGTATCCAAAGAAGGATATTTTTCTTTTTCTAATAGGGCTACAGTAATACCTGCCCCCCCTTCTTCTAATAAATTATCTGGATCTTTAACTTTAATTGCTATACCTATGAGATTAGCAATAGGAGCTAGAGTAATATATCTCTTATTTAAGGTGGCCCTTATATATTTTTTTCCATGTTTTTTTATAACGGTGCCCGTGTCCATTCCTAATCCACCCGCGTCGGAACCATTACGAGGGCCAGTTAAGCCAAAGCAAGGTATATATTCGCCAGTTGATAATTTGGGTAAATATTTATTTTTTTGGTCGGTTGTCCCGTAGTGCTGAAGTAATTCACCTGGCCCAAGAGAATTAGGAACCATTACCGTTACACCTAAAGCAGGATTTATACTGGATAATTTTGCTAAAATCCTTGATTGAGTTTCTACAGGCAATTCTAAACCATAAAATTGTTGTTTTATTATATATGCAAAGGCCTTGTGCTCATTCAGTTTAGTAAGGACCTTATCATTTATAGTACCTTCAAATACCGTTTCGTGTTGTAAAGTGGAGCATATATCGATTAATTGATTATCTAAATAATCTGTTTTTTTATTTTCTAAGTTTGATAATTTATTAATATTTACATAACCTTTCATTATATCTCTATCAAGAGATACTGTTCCACTCCTCAAAGCAATCATTTCTGTTTGCGAAATTCTTGGAAGTAGTTTCCTAGCTATATTAAAGAGCATGATGATATTTATTATATATAAAAAGTTTTTTTTATATAAAAATAATTGTGAAAATAGTTTGAAATAAAAATAAAATTATTATATTTATTAAGCTTCGTCTACTTAAAATCTAATAGCGTCTGCACTTTAGCACAAGAATGATAGTCGGCGATTTTGCAATGGATAACCTTCAAAGCTTCTGTATACAGTAAATCATTTACTTCCGAGAGCATTTCAGACAAAGGGAGCGCGTCGACCCAAACACCATATTCATCATTCCAACTTCCTTCTGGAACTCCATGTACAGCTTCGTGGAAAAACTTGACTTTAAAGGCTGCATTTTTTTCTCGCAAAGTTCCCTCCATCCCCTTGCTATATATGCACCCATAACGACGAGCATAAACACTATTAGCTTCATGGAGTATAGCGGTGTCGCTCCAATTTGTTCCATCGTCCATTATATATAACGCAACTGGGTCGGGATTTTCCCTATCCTTATTTTTCAGAGTTCGGGCAAATGCCTGAATTCCAGAGAGTTCGGCTTTATCAATTCCTTGCTGTGTCATGGTATCTACGTAATCGAGTTTGATTACTAATTACTGTTATAAACTTAGTTAGTATCAAATTTTTATAACTAAATAAAAAAACTATAGATTATTATTTAACCCGTTTCGCATTTATACCTCGTTGAATGAACACTAAAATTAAATTTCCAGAATAATATATAAGAAAAACTTTTATTGAACTAATATATTTATTCACAGATACAATAATCACCGTCATCAACACACCCATACTTAACGTATTCGTATTCGAACACCTTATCGTAGAATTTACACCACTCGACACAAGTCCATTGAATACAATTTGAAGTATCTGAAATAGTAGTAGGAGTAGAAGTAGGAAACCTGGTGGGGGGTTTAGTTTTTTTGGCAACAGAATATTTATTAAAAGCTTTCCTTAAATTTTTATTATAAGAGCTTAATCCCTTTGGTTCAACGCCCCCCATAGTCAAGGAAATCAATAAAACAGAGATAAGTTTAGTCATTTTGATAATTAATACAAAATGGATATTTTTAACATCAAATTTTTATTTAGTCAATATACTTCCTAAATCGCTTCCCTATCTATTTTATAAAGGGCTAAATAAAAATTTGATATAACTACTAAATAAGTTGTTTATAGTAATCGTATATAGCTACTTGCAATCTACTACAAAATGTCTACTGTTTCCATGACCGAGCGCGAGGTGCTGTTGATTAAGAAACGCCTCCGTTCCCTTAAGAAGATTAAAGAAGAAGCTGGAGTGGAAGAGCTTCTACTTTACGGAAAACTGAGTGACATCCGGAGGAGACAGGATGCTGTGGTCCAGACCGAGGATCCCGTACTCGAACTATTCGGCGACTCGGATTCCGACAAGCAGTCCTACGTTGATGATGAGGCACATGAGGTAAAAGAGATTGCTTCTATGGTTTCGGCAAAGATTGACGAGCCGTCCAAGGAGAACAAGAGTGATCTGATGTCCTCAGAGAAATTGTCTGACGAGGATGGTGGTACAGCGGACGTCGACGCGATTGTTGAAGAGGTTACAGTTATCGGGACGAAGACGATAGACGAGAAAAAGACCGAGAAGACACCAAAAACACAGACGAAGAAGACAGGAAGCCGCAACGCGTTGATGTTACAAACTCTTTGCGATATGTCGGCGGGAGGGGAGCCGTTCGGCATCAAAAATAAGCACGGAGATGGCACGGCGTTCACACATGTCGGAGACTTCACCATTACAACGAAGGGGGTGTTGATGTGCGACCATGGGACATCGTCGATGTGTAAAAAAACACGCGAAGTGAAAAATCTTCAAACAGCTGACTGGTCCGCACATCTTTGGCGGAAGAACCGCCAGACTGGGGAATGGGTATTTTTCAAGGAATGGTACAATACCTCACACGAGAAGATTTGGTAAATAGACACGTAATAGAAAAAAAAACCCATTATACCCCTTTATAAAATACAACAACGCTCTTATTTGAGTATTTATATATAATATTACTTTCATATATTTTATATTTTTTGTATGTTTTTTTAATTTATATTATTTTATTTCTGTATCCTTTTTATCAAATAAAAAAAATCCCCCCCCCTCTAAAAATTCATTATGAAATTCATTATGATTAATTTTAGGAAGTCCAGGAGGAAAAAACTGATGAATTTAGACAAAAAGATAAGGTTTACTCGCTAAAAAATTCATCATGAAATTCATCAGTTTTTGATGAAATTCATCAGTTTTTGATGAATTTTTCATTAATTTAAAGATAACCTAATAAAGATTTATAATGTTCTCCTGTAAAAGATGCGGCTATGATACCGATTTCAAGTGTAATTTGAAGGCACATTTTAGGAGGAAAAAACCTTGTAAAGCCCGACTGAGCTCGGAACCTATTTCTGCACTAATGGAGCAGTTAAATACCCCATTTACACACAAATACACACAATCTACACAAAACTACACACAATCTACACAAAATTACACACAATCTACACACAATTTACACACAAATACACACAATCTACACACAAATACACACACCGAGTCAAAATTAATGAAAAAAAATGAATTTTGTTGTGATTTTTGTCAAAAAATATTTTCTAGAGCAGACAGTTTAAAGAGACACCGGAAAAAATATTGCGGTTCTGCAACAATTTCAAAAGAAACAAAAACTCTAATAGAAAATATGAAAAAAGAATTAGAAAAGGCGAAACTTGAAAAAGAGATAATGTCTAGTGAAATGAATAAGCTAATAGATAAAGTAGGGGATACCAATATTCAAAATCAACAAATTAATATTCATATTAATAATTATGGGACAGAAAATATAGAATATATTAATAAAACTTTTGTGCATAATTTATTAGAAATGCCCTATAAAGCTCTCCCTAAATTATTAAAAAATATACATTTTAATCCCGCTCATCCAGAAAATCATAATATTAAAATTACAAATAAAAAACTCCCATTTGTCGGCATTTGGATAGATGATAAATGGGTTATAATGGATAAACAGCAAGCTTTGGACGATTTAGTTGATAAGGGATTTAATATTTTAGATGACACATATTTAGAGGTAGAATCCAATTTACAAAAAAATAAAAAGAAGGCAATAGAAGAATTTCAAGAAAAATACAACGATAAAGATAAAGCACTAATGAAAAATTTAAATAAGGATATTGAATTACTGCTCATTAATAATAGCGACATCGGTAAAGAATTAAAATAAGATATTATAGTAATGGTTGAAAATTTTAAAAATTGGTTAGGGGGTGATGTATATGGGGATTTTTTGGAAATTAAAGAATACTCTCCTATTATGAGAGGGGTATATTCTAAAAAAAATATAGATGCCGGGACAAAATTTATAAGGATACCTAAAAGTAAAATAATTTATACAGGACATGTAAAAAAGGCTTCTAAAATAATTCAAGAACATTTTAGAGATAAGGCTAATCTCTTTTCGTCCCCGGACCATGTATTTATAACAATTTATATGATAGAAACTTGGTTCGGTGACTTAAACAGCGATTTTAAAAGTTACTATGAAATATTACCTCCTAACTTAAATAATATACCGTTATTTTGGACAAAAAAACAACTTAAAATGTTAGAAGGAAGTCCTATAATTACGGATATTA
>Ga0209196_1003105_pt1 | contig 10207 bp, 10 predicted proteins | sample COGITO_mtgs_1105_5_FD_184801 | JGI IMG/M metagenome (GOLD analysis project Ga0209196, IMG submission 184801) | Pelagic marine microbial communities from North Sea - COGITO_mtgs_110509 (SPAdes) (version 2) | ecosystem: Environmental > Aquatic > Marine > Epipelagic ... | reverse complement strand
CTGACTGAGCAATTTATCGCCGATCGCGATGCCGCGCTGTCTCCCGAAACCGCATACCGCATCGCCGCCCATGTCAGTGAGGCATTGCAAGCCAGTGGCTTCAGCTTCGAGCCAAACGCCGCACCACTCATCGTCACTGGCGGTGCATTCACCGTCACCCGCGCCGTGCTGGCCGCGCAAAACGAGCAGACCATCGAACAGCGCTGCCCCGTGTTACACAAACAAGAGATCACCGCGCTCAAAGCAGCACTGATGGCCCTGCCACTACATGAGCGTATGGCAGTGCCGCACTTACCCGCCGCGCGGGCTGACATTATCCCGGCCGCATTGATCACCATCGACAGCGTGCTCGAGTACGCCGCCCGCGACCGCGTAACGCACTCGTTCTACAACCTGCGCTACGGCATCGCCGCCGAGCTGCTCAGCTAGCTCGCAGTGCATCAGCACGCCCTTAACCACGATCAAACAACGGCAGCTCGTCGATGACTGGCAGGTCGGGTCGACACTTGGGAGGGTCCGCGCGCAACGTCGCAGCTAAAGAGTGTGGCATTGACATAACCTAGGCTTGATCGGCGGAGGGCAACGCTCCGTCGTTGCCACCGACCCTAAGGGCATCTGCAACCGACGCATGGCAACGACGGAGCGTTGCCCTCCACCATTTACATGCGCATAAAACGTATAAAATGGCACCACAAGACTATGGGAGGGCCGAGCTCAACCCACAAAAAAGCCAGCGCCACACTTGAGTGCGACACTGGCTGATTGAAAATATAAACGCAGCGACAGCACCCAAGGGCATAATAAAGCGCCGTGATACCAACAGGAGAGTCCTGGGATCGAAGGCTACTTTCTGCTTCTGCTGTCCCGGCTCTTGCCACTCCGATTGTGCGCGGCCTTTTTCTGGGTGATCTTCGCGCGGCGCTCTGGGTGCTTCTTATCAATCTTCGCCGCATCTGGCCCCATCTGACGAATACGTGCTTTACGCTGTAGATCATCACTCTGGCGGTGCGCATGCTCTGAGGACCCCTCCTCGTCTTCGTAGCGACGCTCTTTACCGACAAGATCGAAACGCACCGGGCAACCACTGAGACGAAACTCGTGGATAATTGCTTTCTCCAAATAACGACGATAGCCGGGATCCAGCCGTTCGATACGGTTACAGAAGAAGCGGATCCGCATTGGCCGCGAACCGGTCTGCGTGGCGTAGAATACCTTGAAACGCTTAGTGCCGACCACCTTGGGCGAACGCGCTTCAAACAGCGACTCCATCAAGCTGTTGAGCTTGCCAGTCGGGATCTTCAGATCGAGCGTGGCAGAGATGGCCGCGGCAGTTTCAAGCATCGACTCAATCCGGAAACCCGTCTCAGCGGAAACGAACAGCACCGGCGGATCGGGCAGGAAGAACATCTCTTTGCGCAGCGACTTCTCGTAGGACTCGAGGAAGTGCTTGAGCGAACGGAAACCTTCGATCGGCTCGCGCTCCCATTGCTGAATAATCAGATCCCACTTGTTGACCACGACCACCAACGCACGACCAGCATCGAGCACGGCACCGGCAAGGGCTTGATCTTGCTTGGTCACACCATCGACCGCATCAATAATCAGAAAGACGACATCGGACGCTTCCATCGCATGCTGCGTACGCACGCTGGAGAAGAACTCCACCGGGCTATCGACCTTGGTCTTGGTGCGTAGACCGGCAGTATCAGCCATGCGGAATTTCAATATTTCGCCGTCCTGATGCTTATAATCTAAATCTAGTTCGACCGAATCGCGTGTCGTGCCAGCGACATCGCTGACGATCAGGCGCTTCGAATCGAGCAGGCGATTACCAATCGAGGACTTGCCGACATTGGGACGGCCCATCAAAGAAATACGGATACGCTTCGGTTCGACTGGTGCATCCGCGTCGAACGCTGGCTTCTCGCCGAGCTTCACTTTGACCGCATCAAGCAGATCCGTGATACCGCGACCATGCTCGGCAGAAACTGGCATCGCATCACCCAAGCCGAGGCTGATAAACTCGTAAGCGTCGATCTCGTTATCCTCCAAGTCAGCCTTATTAGCCACCAAGATCACCTCTTTGCCATAACGGCGCAGCTTCTCGGCAACAATCTCATCCAGCGCGGTAATACCTTGGCGTATATCGACGATAAACAAAATCACCGCTGAGGCCTGAATCGCAAAGCCGACCTGTTCTTCGGCAGCATCTGCAATCTTCTTCGGCGTCATTTTGAGCTCCATGCCCAGGCCACCGGTATCGAGCAGGACGAAGTCGTCGTTCACTTCAGCGGAGATCAAGTCACGCGTGACGCCGGGCATATCGTGCACAATTGACAAGCGACGCCCGCACAGCCGGTTAAACAGACGGCTTTTTCCGACATTGGGACGGCCAACAATGGCTACGGTTCTGGATGGATCGATCATTTAAAAAAGGAGTTAGAATTCAGAAGTTAGAATTCAGAAAAGTGGAACTATAATACAACAAGCTGAGCTGTCTATGCTTGAAGCAAGATAGCACAAAGGGCGCGACGAAGAAACGCGAAGCGGGGGAATGCCTTAGTAATGAAGAACTTACAAGGACTATTTACGAACCTTATCGACGTAGCGCTCGATGCGATCAGTCGCCTCAATGATTCGCTCGTAGCTAGTGGAGAAACTCGCACGCGCAAACCCTGCACCACTTGGGCCAAAGGCGGTGCCCGGCACGATCGCCACTTCTTGTTCGGTCAACAAGCCTTGGCAGAAGTCCATCGAACTCATCCCAGTCGATTGAATCGAAGGGAATGCGTAGAAGGAGCCTTTCGGCAAGTGGCAGGTGAGGCCCGCTTCGTTAAAACGACGTACGATCAGATCACGCCGACGGTGGTATTGCGCCTTCATCTTCGCCACCGCGGGACCGCCGTTTTTCAATGCCTCAATCGCCGCTTCCTGGGAAAGAATCGGCGCACACAGCATACTGTATTGATGCACCTTCATCATCGCCTCGATGAGTGGCGCGGGACCACAGGCGTAACCAATCCGGAAACCGGTCATAGCAAATGCCTTAGAAAATCCATGCAGAAAAATGGTGCGCTCCTGCATGCCTGGCAGCGTTGCAATACTGGTGTGCTCGCCCTCGAAGGTCAGTTCCGAGTAAATCTCGTCACTGATCACCAATAGGTCCTTTTCAATCGCAAACTTGGCGATCCGCTCGAGCTTGGCACGCTCCGTCACGCCGCCAGTCGGATTGGTCGGAAAGTTGAGCATCAACACCTTACAACCAGGCTCCCAAGCGGCTTCGACCGCATCTGGATTGATGCCGAACTGATCTTGCGCAGAAGTGCTAATCGCAATCGGCTGCGCATGCGCCAGCAAGATGCTAGGACTATACGAAACATAGCAAGGCTCGTGATAGAGCACCTTGTCGCCCGGATTGAGCACTGCCCGCAGGGCAATATCCAAGGCCTCGGACACGCCGACGGCGACGAGAATTTCGTTGTCGGGATTGTAACTCAGCTCAAAATTATGCTCGACGTAAGTATTGATCTCACGGCGCAAGCGAATGAGGCCGAGATTGTCGGTGTAGCTGGTCTTGCCTTTTTCGAGCGCGAAGATAGCGGCCTCGCGAATATGCCAGGGCGTGACGAAATCAGGTTCACCGATACCTAGCGAGATGGCCTGCGGCATCGCCGCGACAATCGCAAAGAAATCGCGGATACCAGAACGAGGCAGACCCACCACGTGGTCCGCCACAAAGCGTTGGCTAGCGTCTGCCATTATGCGCTCACAGCAGGTTTATCGCTGTCCTCAGTTGGAGATAAAAGTAAATGTCCCTGCTCCTTGTATGCACGTAACATAAAGTGCGTGGCAGTCGACAACACGCCCTCAACACTGGCGAGACGCTCCGACACAAAAGTTGCCACTTCACGCAAGTCAGCGCCTGTTGCGATCACCAGCAAATCATACGAGCCAGACATCAAATAGCAGGATTCCACCGCATCAAACCGACTGATCCGCGTCGCGAGGCGATCAAACCCACCATCGCGCTCGGGACTGATCTTCACTTCGATGACCGCGCGCACGATGGTTTCTTGGGCGCGCTCGGGGTTGAACACGGGGCGCCAACCGAGCAGAATTTGTTCACCCTCAAGGCGCTTCAATTCTGCGCTAATGTCGCTTTCGGATAGGCCGAGCACCTGCGCCATTTGGGCAGTATTAAGGTGTTCACCTTCAAGAAGTAGTTGCAAGACAGAGCTCATAAGTGCGGGAGTAAAAGCGGTAAAATGACAAAAGGCAAAATACAAAAAGGACTATTTTACCGCCTTTTAGAATGCGCCTGACGGCAACGGGTGCTTCTTTCACACGATCTCACCCTGACCAGTGCCACACGCACTGCATCTATACAGCGCCCTGCCTGCCTCTCAGAAAACTACATTCTTAACGTGCACCTAAGTGTTCATACAATTTAGCATTCGCTCTCAGCGCGATCAGCAGCCAGCCTCCAACTTTTATTTAAGTTGATAGTAGCTTGGCCGCAGTGAGCAAAGAGAATGAACCTTGGCTTCCTCGCGTTGCTTAATTAATTCCCAGAGCTTGCTGGCATCAGCATATAGCTCATCATGCAGCATCGTCATCAGCACCACTCGCCAAAAGAAAATGCCCCACGCGTAAGTGCCCCACTTAGTTGGCGCATCTTTAGAATCCTTTTCTAACTTGGTCAGGATTGGCAGTAAGCGCTTTAGATCCTTCCTTATTTGTTCATTTGCTTGAAAATCACTCCTGGTCAATGTCATTGCCGCATCGAAAGTTACGTTGTGAGGATGTGGCAGCTTTGCAGACAGCGCCGAGGCTAAATTCGCAGTGACTTGAAAAATGTCCCCAATAGATTTTTGCGGAAATTGCTGAATTGCATACTGCAATCGCTCAAAGTCAGACATCGCGGTCTGCCGTGCCGCCCGTTTGGCGATGTTGTTCAAAAGTCTCATAGTATTTCGTTAGTCTTGAGAGTCCGCGCGCCGTCGGCGGTAAACCAAGACGGCGAAAAGTGCGAGTGTAAGGTAGATCATGCTTTATTTTTAATGCCGATAAATTGGCATTCTAGGCCACGTCATCTATCCAAGAAATTATTTTATAAATAATGATTAGAACGTGATTAAAAGTTTAAAGCTTACAACTCTATTTTACGTTATTATTAACTATTGTAGATTAACCACTAGTCGATCGACTTAAACTAGCGGCAATGACTGTAGCGAATGGCTTCACTCCCCCCAGAGCAATTAAATGCATTGAGTGCCGAACTAGCAACTGCACCGGGCGTGCCCTCCGTGCGCGGTGCCTGCGAATAAAAAAGTGATTAATTAATTGGCTCAGATAGCCAACGGAAGTATTGACGAACCGCCAAACATTCGCACTCTACTGTTCATTGACGGAGGAAGTGCGCTTCCTTGAGCGACAGACCCGAAACGCACGATCAAGCCATCAATGGCTAAAAAGTGGCTAAGTTCAAAAAGTTTGAAGCTCAATCATCTCCTTTAGCAGTTGATCTTTAAATGGTTGCCGAAATAGCTCAGTTGGTAGAGCAATTCATTCGTAATGAATAGGTCGTCAGTTCGATTCTGATTTTCGGCTCCATTTTAAATAGTTGATAGTCAGATGCTTGCACATTATAGCTAATCGAGCTAAACCAATTAGCTTTTTGACTTCGCCAGAACTTCGCCACTCTTGAAGCTAAAACCTCTCCGCTTGGCACTCAATTTGCGGACTGCCCCCAGGGCAGTACTATCCAAAACCAAACTTCCTCTGGACTGCAGGAACAACTATATGCCAGCAAGAGGACGGCAACCAAGGGGGGCGGGGGATCGTGAGAGTCCCAGCGTCTGTTCTATTTATAGATCAGGCCCCAGAAAAAAAATACTCTCTTGATCTTTTTGTTAGGGATGGCGAAATTCGTGCTATGAATAAATTGCTTCTACCGCTAGTGCTTCTATTTGTATCGCTTACCTGCTTTGGCCAGCCTGCGCCCGAGAAGATTAAAGAATGGCGCCAAGCCGCTGAGCAGGGAGACGCTGCAGGTCAATTCAACCTGGGGGTGATTTATGGCAATGGCCTAGGCGTCCCTGAGGATGACGTTGAGGCCGTAAAGTGGTATACTAAAGCTGCCGAGCAGGGACACGCTGAAGCTCAATACTTTCTCGCTTTGATGTATGACATTGGCAGCGGCGTCCCAGAGGATGACGTTGAGGCCGCAAAGTGGTATCGTAAGGCTGCTGAGCAGGGAACCGCTGGTGCTCAACACTATCTAGCGATGGCGTATTACTATGGCAACGGCGTCCCAGAGGATGACACAGAGGCCGCAAAGTGGTATCGTAAGGCTGCTGAGCAGGGGTACGCCACTGCTCAATACAATCTAGCCTTGATGTATGCCGATGGCGAAGGCGCTGCTAAGGATGACGTTGAAGCAGTGAAATGGTATCGTAAGGCTGCTGAACAGGGACACGCTAAAGCTCAATACAATCTAGCTTTAATGTATGCCAATGGCAGCGGCGTCCCAGAGGACTACGTCGAGTCCTATATGTGGTTGAACTTGGCAGCCGCCCAAGGCACTGAGGAAGCCAAGCAAAGCAAAGGCATACTCTCCAAAAAGATGACCAAAGAGCAAATTGCTGAAGGGCAGAAGCTATCCCGTGAGTGGCTGGCGAAGCGCCAGAAATAAATCAAATGAATCATACCCCTTTTGCCTCCCTTAGCCTTGAACTTGTTGCCTAACAGAGGCGACAAATCTAGTAATGTTAGCTACCAATCTCAAATCTACACACACGATGAAATACTTAAATCAAATCTGCGCTCTTTGCATTCTAGTCCTTATGATGTTTGCCTCGGGCTGCGCTACATCTGCCTACATCTCATCGGTCAACGATTTGGGGCAAACAAAACGCACCTATGAGGGGGATTCGGTACACGTCAAAAGCTCCGAAAAGATTATGACGATTGACCAGAGAGAAACAAAGCGACTGATTGAGGATACGATGTCCAGAATGGGGTTTGAGATAAAGAAATCAAATGATGCGCATTACTTGCTTGTATTTGGTAGCGATAAAAAAACCAGCCAGATGAGCGGCTCAAGACCTGTTACAAATACGGCGGTTACTAATGTTTACTCTGGGGGACAATCGGCACTAGCAACCACGAGCTACACCTCTTACGTCCCGTATTCTTACGATTATACGGTGGCAAAGCTTTACACGTATTTAATGCCGACCAGAAACCTTAAGCCACTGAACGAAACCGAGATTATATGGCAGGGTTACATTGGTGTAGAAAGCAGTGAGATGAAGAAAAACAAAGCCGCACTTATCGACCAATTATTTGAAAAGATGGGCGAGGATTACGCAAAGCACACTTACATTCGGCGAAGCAAATCAACAGCATTGGCACCAACAGGAGAGCCTTCAATATATACTGTGTTGTCAGGGAAAAAAATGCAGCTCGATCAAAGATTGCCACCCTCTTCACCCGAGCAGATTACAGAATGGCGACAAGCTGCGGAGGGAGGAGACGCTGCTGCTCAATACAAATTGGGAGTTACGTATGCTAATGAGGATGGTGACTCCAAAGATGACGCCGTTGCTTATATGTGGTGCAATCTAGCCGCTGCGCAAGGGAATGAGGAAGCAAGGGGACTTAAAGGTACTTTATCCGAAAGAATGACAAGAGAGCAAATTGCTGAAGGGCAGAAGCTGTCCCGTGAGTGGTTTGCGAAGCGCTCGAAATAACTGGCGCACTAAAGATCTTTATTCGCACTCAAATTGAACTATATCAAAACTATGAAATATATACTACTTGCACTAACTTGCCTCCTAACCTTTCAAGCGGGCCTTTATGCTGGCGATGCTGAGTTTAAGAAGGGCTTTGAAGAAGGCTACAAGATCGAAAAAGGCGATTTGGTAATAGTGCCTATCACTCCAATCAGGCCCATTACTCCAATTGGATCGACCGATTACAGGGAAGGTATCAAGGCAGGTATGCTTGCTGGGAAGAAAAAGTAATGAAAGGAAATATAGATATGAATAAATTGCTTCTACCGCTAATATTTCTATGTGTCACGCTGACCTGCTTTGGTCAGGCTACACCCGAGCAGATTAAAGAATGGCAGCAAGCCGCTGAGCAGGGAGACGCTGCAGGTCAATTCAACCTGGGGGTGATTTATGGCAATGGCCTAGGCGTCCCTGAGGATGACGTTGAGGCCGTAAAGTGGTTTCGTAAGGCTGCTGAGCAGGGTGACGCTAAAGCTCAATTCAATCTAGGGGTTATATATGAGTCTGGCAACGGCGTCCCAGAGGATGACGTTGAGGCCGTAAAGTGGTTTCGTAAGGCTGCTGAGCAGGGACAAGCTGAGGCTCTACACAATCTAGCTTTGATGTATGACTATGGCAACGGCGTCCCAGAGGATGACGTTGAGGCAGTGAAATGGTATCGTAAGGCTGCTGAGCAGGGATACGCTCGGGCTCAATACAATCTCGGGGTTGCATATTATGAGGGTAATGTCGTCCCAAAGGATGACGTTGAGGCCGTAAAGTGGTTTCGTAAGGCTGCTGAGCAGGGTGACGCTAAAGCTCAATTTAATCTCGGGGCTATGTATAACAATGGCAACGGCGTACCTGAGGATAACGTCTTTGCTTATATGTGGTGGAATCAGGCAGCCGCTCAAGGCACTGAGGAAGCCAAGCAAAACAAAGGTATACTCTCCAAACAGATGACCAAAGAGCAAATTGCAGAAGCCCAGAAGCTATCCCGTGAGTGGCTGGCGAAGCGCTCGAAATAACAGCGAATGAAGCTTACCTATTTTGTTCCTACAATATGAATAGAATAATCAAATTCCTAATTAAACTAGTAGGCGTCTTTATATTATTTCCATTTGCAGCAATAGTCCTGATGGGGCCAATTATAGTTCCTGGCGCATTTGTGGGTATGGCCTTTGACTTGCCCGATGGCCTAGGCACTGTATTGTCATTGGTGATCTGGATGCTGATATACACTCGCACCTCTATTGGTGGTAAGATCGGCGACTATCAAAGTCGCATACTTGAAAATGCCGCTAGATTCTTTGGCTTTGGCGATCCGTTTACCTAGATCTTATTTAACAGGGACAATTGAAGGTGGTTGGCTGGATGAAAAATCTATCGATTAAACGGAAGAAGCTGCCCCTCTGGCACAAAGAACCCAAGGGCGACTAATTGCTGCGGCTAGAGGAAATGCACCCCAAAGACATCCCCTTAATACGTGTGGATACATCTAGCGCCGTGAATGCATCTAGTCCGCCGAAAGAAATTTTAATCAATGACCACTCAATTAATTAATTTTCCGAAACCTCAATCTGCCGTTTCCTATTGTAATTTCGTTATTACTTTCAATTTGCCCTATAATTAAAGTGCCTACCTTCAAATCTTTATAATTGCTGCTTTTAACGGTGAAAAAGAGTTTTTTATCGTCCCTTTCGAACTCACCTGCAAGATAATCAGCACCAGAATTAATAGCAAAAGACCCATTGTCTGAGATGTTTAAATAACTATTTCCTTTACCTGTATCTTTATAACTTCCTGACAAATTATTAAAGCAGGATGTTGACAATAAAATCAACACTAGAAGAAAGAAGCGAAAGATAGATTTCATACAATTATGCAAAACGGAGCCAAGCCGAATGTAAATGATAATTAGCCCCAAGCTAAAGCATAGACCCATAGATTAAGTCTTAGTGCTAGTCATTCTTGGATAAGCAAAAGCAATCTCCATCTCTAGTGGCTCTATTGCATACAGTTCTTTGCATTGAATCCATACGAGAGTACAAAAGGTAAATGAGCTTTTCACCTAGCAGCCTCTACGCCTGATAAAACAGGGGTATGCTTAGGCTATCGTATATGTTGTGTAGCTTTCGGCTCTACGCCGCTCTGTTAGTGGCTCCAGGACTTGCTTGACTATCCAACAAGCACCTTCTGCCCTTCTCAGTCAGTTCCCAGGTTTGCCTTGTCGGCTCAACTGGAAGGGCCTGATTCATATCCTCCAGCTGCCTATAGACCTCCTCGGAGTTACTCGCTTTAATACTGCCCTGCTTCTCAATTTGTCGTCTAGCCTCGTGCAGCGACACGGCTTCAGCTTCGTCAGCCTCGGGGTCAACTCCGTAGAAAGCCTTTGCTTCATCGACAGTTGCAAGCACTTTGCTGGCGACTGT
>Ga0209196_1003104_pt1 | contig 10209 bp, 8 predicted proteins | sample COGITO_mtgs_1105_5_FD_184801 | JGI IMG/M metagenome (GOLD analysis project Ga0209196, IMG submission 184801) | Pelagic marine microbial communities from North Sea - COGITO_mtgs_110509 (SPAdes) (version 2) | ecosystem: Environmental > Aquatic > Marine > Epipelagic ... | reverse complement strand
TAATAAAAAAAATATTAAAATAAGCATCCAACGACATTACCCTCTACTTGTATTTTTTTTATTTATTACACTTAGTCTTTCCTACTCTAGTAATCTAATTTATGGTCTTAACAAAGTTGAAAGGTTGTTGTTAATTCCGGCTTCTATTTTAATGTTTTCGTCAATAAATAAAAAAGATATAAACTTTGAGTTCGTTTCAATTGGATACGTTATTGTTGTTTTATTTGCTGCTTTTTATTCTCATACAATCGTAATAATTGACTTTCTAAGTAACCATGAATCATCTTATAAGAGTTTCTTCAATTTAAATTACTCTTATAAGGCACTTGCAAACACTATCAACCTTCACACGACATATTACTCCTATTATATTCTAACGGCAATTATACTTTTATTGCAATTTATTAAACAAAGGAAAGTGATTCTTCTCTCAAAAATAATAGCTCTTATATGTGTTTTATATTTATCCTTTTTTATTGTCCACTTATCTTCAAGAATAGCCATAGCAATGTTGTATATTATTATAATGATAAACATAATTCAACATATGGTAAGCCATAAAAAACTACTAAGAGGTATTGTTACCCTTACACTATTTCATGTTATATCTTTTATAATTATCATGAATGTGGGGGTTACTAAATATCGTTTTCAACATCTTTTAGGGTTTACTTATTATACGGGTTATACAGTAAACGATTCTGATCACAAGATTCAGCTTTGGTCAGCTGCAATTAATGCCAACGATAACGTTCTTTTAGGAAATGGGGTTGGAGACATTCAATCTTCTCTAAATAAACAATATGTAATCTCTGATTTAAAAAAACCTTTAGAATTAGAGTATAATAGTCACAATCAATATCTTGAGTATTATGTGGGATATGGAATTATTGGATTGATACTATTTCTCTATATTTTTTATTATTATGGACGTTTTTTTATTCAACACAAAAATTTTATTGGGATTCAGTTTTTGATAATCACTTTAATTATCAGTTTGACAGAGTGTCTTTGGAACAGACATAATGGTATTGTATTTATTGTTTTTGTGCTATTGCTGTTATATAAATATAATTATGAGGTAGAAAACAATTTATCTTTGGAGTGATTCGTTAGTTTAAAAATTGTTAGCATAAGTATAATAAACAAGAAGGTGTTTTGATACATGAAGGCAGTTGTTAATCCCATTATTACAAAATAAATGGTAATAAGAATTTTAAAACGACGATTTGTATTAGCTGAAAAAATAAAATTATATAGGAACACCAATAATATAAAGAAGAATACTCCGTATTTGATATAAAGAGTTAAATAAAGGTTATCCATATAAATATTATTATTTTCAATATTTTCACGCCACACAAACCAAGGTATAAAAAAAGTTTCTCCAATTCCTTTTCCAAAAAAATAATTAAGGAAATTAAAGGATTCAAGTTTTAGAATTACTGGATCGAATCTAAATTTTGTAAGCTGGTAAATAACGAGTTCAAAATCAAACATTGTCAAAATTCTTTCCTTCAAACGTGGGTTAAAATTTAATATTCCAAAAATTAAAACAGTTCCTGCAACAATGAACAGTCCAACTTTTTTAATAAAATCCTTGAGATTATTTATTGAAAGAAATAGATTAATTCCGTAAATCACCCCTATTGTGGCAAAAAAAGTCCTGTTTCCTGCTAAAAAGACTGGTAAAAGAATATATATAATTTCTGATACTTTAAACCTCTCATTTTGTGCTAGCTTAGCTATAAAATAAAAAACAGCAAAAAAGGTTCCTAGGGTTGAATATCTTGTATTTCCTAGCTTAAAAAAAGGGTCATCAACCACAAGATACAAAAGGTTAGTGTTGTTTAGAATAATAAAAATTACTATTGTAATAACAAAATTGACCTTTAAAAGTCTTTTTGAAAATTTGCTAGTCCATTCTAATTGATGGTTTTTAAGAAGGTCAATAAACACATAGCCTATCGCTAGTATTAATATTGGTTTTATATCTTTCAAAACATTAATTAAAGTAAAGTTTTCTCTGTTGAAAACAAAAGAATAAGCACATGAAAGAGCTATAAAAACACTTAAGTTAAGTATAGGGTGAAGAACTGACTCGGGTATTTTCGATGTTAGTAAACACCTATAAATATATGCAAGAATTGGGATGAGAACAAATCCATAGTATGCACTAATTTGAAATTTAGTATGAATAATTATTAGTGCAGGGGTAAATGGCAATATTACTGCTAGTGTAACAAACTTTTTAGTGTTTTTGTCAATGATAGATAACCCTCCTAGTGTGAAGAACAAAAATAAAAGACCTAAAAACATTAACATTTCCATCTTGAGTTATTTATAAATTTTAATAATTGCCAATAAATATTCTTTAAAACTTATTCCTAATATTCTATAAACCAAAAACCTCCAGCTTGGATAAAATAATAGTATCATGGCTACACATAATGACCAAGCGACTGCAACAATGCTTTTTTGTGAGGCGACTAACACAAATATTGGTGTTACTGTAAACGTGAAAAGATTCCAATAAAACTCCAAATTTGTTTTTCCAGTAGCAGTAATCAAACTTCCAATAGGATTTCCAATAGCTCTAAACACCATGTATATAGATAAAATTTGAACCAAAGCAATTATTTCATCAAACCCTTCTCCATAAAAAAGAGCAACTATTCTGGTTGCAAAAACAATTGTTGTTACGTAAACAAAAAAATTCACTTTTGAAACAATACTTATCAGTTTTAAGTAATTGGTTTTTAACTCTATTAAATTATCCTGAATTTTCGCCAAGCCAGGAGAGGCTACTTTAACCAAAATTGGGTTAATAATTTGTGCAGGTCTAAAAACTAATTGTTTTGCCAAACTATAACCTCCCAAAATGTCTTGACTAAAAAATTTACCGATTATTAAAATGTCTAAATCTCTGTTGAAATAATTAATTACCTGACCACCAATTTGATACACACCTATTTTTAAAAAAGGTTTTGTTTCTTTAAAATTAAAATGAAAAAGTAAACCATATTTTTTTAAACCATAAATAAAATACATTGTATTCTGGAGACTGTACTGAAGTAGTGCAGAGTATATAAGTGTAAACACCCCATATTCATTAATTGCTAAATAGATAGCAAATATTAAAGATATTACAGCCGCAACAACCTCGAAAATTGTTACTTGCTTAAATTTTAAATGCTTAGACTCTATTGTCTTAAACATCCTTCCAAGAGCTGATATTATCAGGTTTAATCCTAATAATGGAATTAATATATTTAATTGTTGCTCATTATAAAATTCAGAAATAAAATGGGTAATAGCCAAAAGCAACACATATAATACTATACTAAAACCTAAATTTATCCAATATAAACTCGCATACTCTTTCTCTGAAATGTTTTGTTTATGTAAAATCGCTGATGTTAAGCCCATATCGTTGAATAGGTTCATAAAACCCATTACAAATGTGACTAAAGCCATTAAGCCAAAATCTGACTTGTCTAAATAACGAGCGAGGATCGATAGTTTTAAAAGCGCTACAAAGACAATTACTATAGTGCCTATAGTAGTCCACTTAAACCCTGTTAAAACTTGATTTTTAAAACTATTCATTAAAAATTTCCAATACTTGTGCTTTAATCCTGCTTCGAACTACATTAGTAGAATATAGTTTTCTGATTAATTCACGATTATATTCTTGTATCTTTATATCTAACATTTCAATTTCAGTTGATTTGCTCCAATCACTTTGAATTGAATAAACATAAAAACCTTCTCTTTTAAGGAGTTTAAAAATTGTATTCTCTTCTCTTAAATATACTTTACAACCGTTTGCTATGGCTATCATTATAGTGTTGTATGCTTGCTGTCTTTTGTGATTCATAATTAAAACAGAGCAACTATCTATGATTTTTGAATACTCCTTGGTACTCAAAAAATCTACCAATGGTTCAGCCTTTTCTCCGAATATGAAATCCGCTTCTTTTATTACTAACTCCCTATATTTATTGTCTCCATAGCTAAGTGGAATGTATATTTTTTTTCCTTGTATATTTTTTTCGTTGAATAATTGAAACGCGTCAAAATGATTATTGGTTTCGGAACTTGAATTTCCAATTAATATATTTATTTTTTTTGAAGAGCCTCTTTCTAATTCTCTATTCATGTCAGAACTATAATAAGTAAACCACCCTCTCTTTGAATTGTTTTCTGTAAACTCATCAAGTAAGTCGATATCCTCCGTTACATTTGTAATTGTATAATCCACCTTGTCCTTAAGGGCTTTCTTGAAAAGGTCCCAGTAATATTGTTTTTTTAGCTGTGAAAATACCTTTTTTTTAATGTAAGTCCAAAAAGGTAGGTTTTTAAAATATACTCTTTGAGTCAATGGTAATAGATTATTAATTTTCGGGTTTAGTCCGTATAACTCAGCCCCCCAAAAATACCAGGCAATTTTAATCTTAGCTTGAATATTTGTTATTAATTTAAGTTTATATGTTTTGTGTAAGCTGTGAAAAATAACTAAAGTATTCTTATCTACGTTATAGTGAAATTTCTCATAATAATCCTTGCTATTAATTTCTACAAATTCGATAGAGGTTAGCTTAATTAATTCCTCCTTTTTGTTGTAAAACCCCATTTCCTCTTCTACTCCCACCAAAAAATAATTTTGATTAGGAAATATAGATTCAAATATTTCAATTGTTTTATTTAAAAATTTTTCGTCGTCAACTATATGTACAATCATTTAAAAAAACCATTAATTACATTTATAATTTCATGAACTTCATCTAATTCTAGATCATAAAACATTGGGAGTCTTACTAGACAGTCTGTGTATAAATCCGCATTTGGTAAGTCTTGAATATCTTTTAAATCTTTTGTGTGAAATGAACTTTTATGAAGAGATAGATAATGAAATACTGCATGAATATTATTGTTTTTCAAAAATTTAATAATTGCATCTCTCTGCTCTAAATCTTTTGTAACCAAATAAAACATATGGGCGTTATTAGTTGCGCCACTGGGGATAACAGCCAATTTTAATTTGTTGTTGTTCTCTAACTCAATTAAACCGTTGTAGTACGTCTTCCATAACAATTTTCGTTTATCTTGAATTTCTTTCAATTGTTCTAATTGTGCAAATAAAAACGCTGCAATCAGTTCTGACGGTAAAAATGAAGAACCGGTGTCTACCCATCCGTACTTATTTACTTCACCCTTAAAAAATGCTGAACGATTTGTTCCTTTTTCCCATATAACTTCAGCCCTGTCAATAAAGCGGTCGTCATTGATAGTCAAAAGACCTCCTTCACCAGAAATGATGTTTTTAGTTTCATGAAAAGAAAAAACTCCAAAATGGCCAATGCTTCCCAAAGGCCTCCCGTTGTAGTAGGAGTCTATGGATTGCGCTGCATCTTCGACAACTAATAAACTATGTTTGTTTGCAATTTGCATAATTATATCCATTTCAACAGCAACCCCAGCATAATGAACAACGACTATTGCTTTCGTTTTGGATGTTATTAATTCCTCAACACTCCTTTCATCAATTCCGGGGTGGTCTGTCCTGCTGTCTGCAAAAACAATTTTAGCGCCCTGTCGAACATAAGCAAGAGCAGAAGACACAAACGTGTATGAGGGCACTATGACCTCATCTCCTGGCTTTATGTCCATTAACATTGCGGTCATCTCAAGTGCATCTGTGCAAGAAGTTGTCAGTAATGCTTTTTTGAATCCAAACTTTTCTTCAAAAAAAGTTTGACATTTTTTGGTAAACAACCCATTCCCAGAGATTTTACCTGAAAGAACAGATTCTTCAATATATTTAATTTCTTTTCCTACTAAAAAAGGCTTGTTAAATGGTATCATAAGTTCCAATAGTGATAGATGTACGTTATATCTTTGATTTTAAAATCACACTTTTCATAAAGCCTCATGGCAGGTATGTTTTCAAATTGAGTCGCTACTTGAATTGTTTCAAACCCTAACTCAAAAGCTCTGTTTATTGAACTTTCAATTAACTTTGAAGCTATTCCTTTGCCTCTTTCTTGTTCACTTACTGCAACCAGCCCTATGATTGCAAGATACTTTGATTTTTTTTCTATTGTTGTAAATCCTAAAATTTCTTTTTCTCTGTATATAAGAATATCGAGAGCCATACCCTTATAGACTGCATTGTTGATCCATTGATTGTACAATTTAGTATATTCGTTGTTTTTAAAATTTATGTCAATTTTAAATCTAGAATTTATGCCACTGGACAGTGCTAGCTTTTTTAAAGATTCATAGTCGTGAACTCCCTCACTAAAGGATTCAATTTTGGAACTGGGATTCTTATTTAAATCACCCTTAATTAATGTTTTTTGTTGAAATGTAACTTTTTTATCAACTAATTTTAGTCCATTTCCAGCAACTTTTTCAGAAGATAAAATATAAATAAGCTTGTAGTCGTTAACGTAGGTTTGAAATGTAGAAGAACTAAATTTTTTATTTTTAGATATTATTAATTGTCCAACTTTATATCCAAAAAATTCAGTGTCCCAGTTTAGTTGTTTAATCATAATTTTCTTAAATAAGATCTACTTTCTTTTGGCCCCGCAAAAGTCTATTACTGTTTTATCTGAGGTTATTTCTAAATTTTTAAACTCTTTATGTGCTACTAAAAAAACAATAATATCTGCCTTTTTCACAGCCTCTTTGTGATTTGTTAGCTTAAATACTTTATGCTCAGTAATATTAGGCTCAACAATATAATATTCTTCGTTGTTCGCATTTTGCAATACCTTTTGAGCAATATATTTAGCCGGAGACTCTCTTAAGTCATCAATATTAGGCTTAAAAGCGAGCCCCATTAAGGCAATGCTTGGCTTACGGCCGTGCTTTAATTGAAACTCTAATTTTGCCGTTTTTACTTTCTCTGCACACCAAAACGATTTATAGTTATTAACTTCTCTCGCCGTCCCAATAATTTTAGACTCCATTGGATAATCAGATACAATAAAATAAGGATCTACTGCAATACAGTGTCCCCCTACCCCACAGCCTGGTTGTAGTATGTTTACCCTCGGGTGCTTGTTAGCTAATTCAATAAGCTCCCAAACATTGATTTCTGCCTTGTCACAAATCAATGATAATTCGTTCGCAAAGGCTATTTGTACATCTCTAGATGAGTTTTCTACTAACTTACACATCTCCGCAGTACGCGCATTCGTCATGTGCAGATCACCCTCAATAAACTGTCTATAAAATGCCAGGGCTTTTTCTGTTGATTTTTCGTCTATGCCTCCAATCACTCGATCGTTATGAACCAACTCATGCATTACATTTCCTGGTAATACGCGCTCTGGGCAGTAGGCAATGTTCAACGCTCCTGTTAGTTCTGGTCTTTCAGAAAATATTAAATGCATCATTTTCTCCGTAGTCCCTACCGGTGAAGTCGATTCAATAATATATAAATCATCTTTTTTTAATAAGGGCAGTACCGCTCGTGTGGCTGCTTCTACAAATGAGATGTCCGGCTCATTTTTAGCCTTAAATGGCGTAGGCACTACAATTAAATAAGCATTCGCCTCCACAGGCGTTGTTCCTGCTTTCAGATACCCTTCACTAACAGCGCTTGCGACCGCTGTGTCCAACTCTGGTTCTACAATATGTATTTGGCCCTTGTTTATCGTTTCTACTACTTTAGGGTTGATGTCTACTCCATGGACATATACTTTATTAGAAGCGATCAGTGCTGCTGTTGGCAAGCCGATATACCCTAATCCAATCATGACGACTTCTGGTTTGTTCATTTGTTTGATGTTAGTTTTTAAACTATGTTTTTTGTGTTTTTTCTTTTGCCTTCTAATTTCGTAATAAAATCTACAATGCGTTCACAAGCCTTACCGTCTCCATAAGGATTGTGTAGTTTACTCATATTTTCAAAACGCTTAGTATTGTTTAATAAGTCCAGTGTTTCATTTACAATAACATCTTTATTTGTCCCTACAAGCACAACTGTTCCGGCTTCAACAGCTTCGGGGCGTTCGGTTGTATCCCGCATGACAAGTACCGGTTTACCTAAGCTTGGCGCCTCTTCCTGAACACCTCCACTGTCGGTAATTATGATTTTAGAGCGATTCATCATCCAGATAAAATCCTGATACGCCATTGGCTCGATCAACAAAACGTTTTCAATATTAGCTAAAATTCGATTTACAGGTTCCTGAACTTTTGGGTTCAAATGAACTGGGTAAACAATTATACGATTTTTATTACCTATCGCAATTTCTTTTAAGGCTTCACAGATTCTGATAAAACCGTCGCCGTGGTTTTCTCTTCTGTGCCCCGTCACTAAAACCACTTCCTTATTGCCTAGTGTTTTTGATATCCCTTGAATAAGGGTGCTTGGTTCATGAATTACACGTTCAACGCTATGATGCAAGGCATCAATGACAGTATTTCCAGTTACAAGAATAGTGTCTTCTTTAATGTTTTCCTGAAGTAAATTTTGTTTTGAGGTCTTAGTGGGTGCAAAATGGTAGTCACAAATGCGCCCAGTAATTTGTCTATTTATTTCCTCTGGAAAAGGAGACCACTTATTATGGGTTCTTAAGCCCGCCTCAACGTGGCATACTTTAGCACCACTATAAAACGATGCAATGCTGCCTGCCATCGTCGTAGTAGTATCTCCGTGAACAAAAACATAGTCTGGTTGAAACGTTTCTAAAACGGGTTTCATACCCGTAATTATATTGGCCGTTAAAGTATATAAGTTTTGATCAGGCCTCATTAAGTCTAAGTCATAGTCAGCTGAAATATCAAAAAAATCTAAAACCTGGTCCAGCATTTCTCTGTGTTGAGCTGTTACACATATTTTAACATCAAATAGTTCTGGATGTTTTTGAAAAGCCTTTATTAAAGGGGCCATTTTAATAGCTTCTGGACGTGTTCCAAAAATGAAAAGATTTTTAGTCATATTATTTATTTCTTAAAACGTTTGCTTTTAAAGCTATCAATAAACTTTCACTCCAGTTTAATGTTTCTACTTTCAACTTGTTTTCAATTTTTGTCTTATCCATAACGCTATAAACAGGTCGCTTCGCTGGCGTTGGATATGCAGATGTTTTAATGGGGTTTAGCTTTATTTCTATATTCGACGCTTCAAAAATTGCTTTTGCAAACTCACACCAGCTAGCCACCCCTTCGTTACTGTAATGATAAAGTCCAAAATTAGTGTTTTTAGAACTTATAATTTTTAATATGACGTCTGCTAAATCGCCTGCATAAGTTGGTGTTCCTATTTGATCTGAAACCACGCTAATTTCATCACGTGTTTCGGCCAATTTTAGCATCGTTTTCATAAAATTAGTTCCATGCTCAGAATATAACCAAGAGGTTCTTATTATAAAATATTTTTTATTTATTTTTTGTATTTCTACTTCTCCTTTCAGCTTAGACGCTCCATATACACTTATGGGTTTGGCAACATCTGTTTCGGTATAAGGCTCCTTTTTTTCTCCATCAAACACAAAATCGGTTGAAACCTGAATTAAAATTGTGTCAAATTTGTCGCAAACAATTGCTAAGTTTTTTGCCCCTGTTGCATTTATTTCAAATGCTTTATCTACTTCTGTTTCTGCTTTATCAACAGCGGTATAGGCCGCACAGTTAATACAGTAATGAATTTTTGAATGAGATTCGAAAAAAGTATTTACCTGGCTTAAATCACAAATATCGAGTTCTTGATAATCTGTATAAATAAAATTTAGACCTTCATACTGCTTTGCAAGGTCTCTTATACAACTTGCTAATTGTCCATAACTTCCGGTCACCAATACATTCATCATAGGGTTATGTTTGAAAGTTTTGGCAGTACTAAGTCTTTCTCTGAAACAATAAATTCACTTGTAGGAAGCTTCCAGTCAATCCCAAGAGTTGGATCGTCATAGCGAAGTCCTTGTTCTGATTCCTTGTTATAAAAATTATCACATTTATAAGAAAATATAGCGGTTTCACTAAGGACTATAAACCCATGAGCAAACCCACGCGGTACAAAAAGTTGTCTTTTGTTGTCTTCTGATAATTCGATTGAAAAATGCTTAGAAAAAGTCGGTGACTCTTTTCTCATATCGACGACTACATCTAAAACTCTTCCTTTGACGGTCCGCACCAGTTTAGCCTGCGCATACGCCCCTGTTTGAAAATGCAAGCCTCTTAAAACCCCTT
>Ga0209196_1003095_pt1 | contig 10247 bp, 9 predicted proteins | sample COGITO_mtgs_1105_5_FD_184801 | JGI IMG/M metagenome (GOLD analysis project Ga0209196, IMG submission 184801) | Pelagic marine microbial communities from North Sea - COGITO_mtgs_110509 (SPAdes) (version 2) | ecosystem: Environmental > Aquatic > Marine > Epipelagic ... | reverse complement strand
CAATTCCGCCACCCGAGCACTGGTGCCAAACGTAGATACGTGGTGCGTGGGAATTAGTGTCCTCGAGGAGAAAAAGCAAGTGAATCTTTGTAAAAAGTATCCAGCGTGCGTAGTTGGCGAGCTAGCGCGGCATGATTTTGCTGACAAGGCTAGCGCCGGTTGTTCTTCTGCTCGTAAGCTTGGTCGCGTAGTTTGCGCAGATGGTCCATGTATTCTTGCAGTGCCTTACGTCGTGGGTCGAGCTGAGTGTGGAGAAACGGATTGTTGGTGCCGTATTGAGCCCACGGCCCTTTGGGTATGTTGGCAAAGTCAACGAAACGCCAATGCACTTTGGCCTTGGAGGGCATGCCGAGGTAGTCACGTACGGCGGGGGAAACATCCAGACCAGCGGCCTTGTTTTGCGTGTTTTTGGGACGCTGGTTGCCAAACACATAAGGCCAGTCATCGGTGGTGAATGGGCCACAGTCTTCCCACTGGGCGTAACAGACTTTTTTGCCGTAGACGATTTGAAGCCAGCGGCCTTTACAAGATGATTTGCCGGGCCGCTTGTCTGATCGTTGGTGCCACCATGGAATCACCCGGCTTGCGTGTGGGCAGTGTGTTTTGTAGTTGAGGCAATCATTGTAGGGCAGGGCTATATAAAAGGGGTTGAGCTTGGGTGTGAATGCCTTGGGCCGATATTGAATGCGTGCTGTTTGATCCGGGTTGTCATAGCCGCCATAATTCTCCTGCCAGCGTGTGTCCCATGAGCTTGCGTGGTTGGACGTGGGGTTTCTGGCGGTAGGTTTTTCGCCGATCCAGAAGACAGTAGCGGTGATGTTTTGCTTCCACGGATAGCGGTTGACTCTGGAGGGGTCAGCGGCAGCTCTAGGCGTGCTGACTTGAGGGGTAGAGCTCTTCACCTGGTATGAGCTACTCTGTCCCATGCAGGGAAGAATAAGAACCATTGCAATGAGTAGTAAGGGATACTTCATAGTCGGCGGGTGAGCTTGGTGAAGGGTCAGAACCTTCTTAGGATACTTGGCTTGTTTTGGCGTTCGTCTTTCTGGGGGAAATCCAAGGTGTAATGAATGCCGCGGGATTCGTGACGCCGGAGAGCACAATCAACAATCAGTGATGCGGTGGCTACCAGGTTACGAAGCTCTAGAATATCAGAGGTGACCCGATGTCCCCAGTAAAAACTACGCACTTCACGGCGCAAGTTGCTGAGGCGATTCGCGGCTCGGTCGAGGCGATTTGTGGTGCGCACGATGGATACATAGTCCCACATCAGGCGGCGAATCTCGTCCCAGTTGTGATAGATGACAACCAGCTCATCCGGAGGAGCGGTATCGGCATACTCCCACGCTGGGATATCCGGTGCCTCTGGGGACGGTTTGTCGGGTGGGTGCAGGCTGAGCATTTTCTTCAGTGAGCGACGCGCGACCACATGACCTTCTAGCAGGGAGTTAGAGGCAAGCCGGTTGGCGCCATGCAGGCCAGTGCAAGCAACTTCACCAATGGCAAAGAGGCCTCGGATATCGGTGCGTCCATCGGTATCGGTAACAACTCCACCGCATTGGTAATGAGCAGCCGGAACGACAGGGATGGGCGTTTTTTCACAATCCAGACCGAATTCGAGAAGAGTATTGTAAATGTTAGGGAAGCGCTCCTGCATGAAGCCCTCAGGCTTGTGGGTGACATCGAGGTAAACGCATTGAGCGCCTGTTTTCTTGATCTCATGGTCGATCGCCCGAGCTACAATATCACGTGGTGCTAGTGACTTGCGCTCATCATATTTTTTCATGAACTCGTCACCATCTTCATCTCGCAAAATGCCGCCTTCACCGCGGACGGCTTCGGAGACGAGGAAAGAACGAGCTTTGGCGCCAGTGGCAGCGGGGTTGTAAAAGCAGGTAGGGTGGAACTGGACAAACTCCATGTTGGCGATGGTGGCGCCCGCTCTCCAGGCCATGGCGACACCATCTCCGGTAGAGCCGTCTGGATTGGTGGTGTAGAGGTAGACCTTGCCACAGCCGCCGGTGGCTAGGATGACACGGTCTGAGCGGAAGCGGTGCACTTTACCTGTGGACTCATCCAGCACGTAGGCACCCAGAACGCGGTCCTCTGACACCATGCCGAGCTTGCGGGAGGTGATTAGGTCGATGGCGAAGTGCTGCTCGTAAAAGGAAATGTTTTCTGTTTGTTGTGCAGTCTCGAGAAGAGACTCGGCGATTTCCCGGCCTGTGGTGTCCTTAGAGTGGAGAATACGGCGGTGGCTGTGACCACCTTCCTTACCAAGTGAGAATGCCTCATCGGAGGGGGATTCTTTATCAAAATCAACACCGTTAGAGATGAGCTCCTCTATGGTCTGACCAGCCTCGGAGAGGATGGTGCGAACGGCTAGCTCATCACAGAGACCAGCACCTGCGTCTAAGGTGTCGGCAACGTGGCTTTCGACACTGTCACCCTGCTCACATAAACCCTCGGGTAAGACGCTGGCAATACCACCCTGAGCCCAGGCGGTATTAGAGTCCATGGGCTTGCCCTTGGTGATGATGCTCACCGTGCCATGCTTAGCCGCGCGGAGAGCAAAACTTAGCCCGGCAATACCAGTGCCGATAACGAGAAAATCGCTCTTCATGCTTGGTTGTTTATTATCGCCATAAAGAGCTGCAGTGCTTTAGACGCAAAGCTCTAAAACGGGATGTCGTCATTGACGAGATCGTCCGGGGAGGGCTCTACCTCATTACCGGATGATTGCGGCGCTGCTTGGCTGCTATCTGAACCAGCACCTGCTCCACCGAGAATTTTCCAGCAGTTGAGATTGACGTAGTATTTGTCCTTATACTCGTTACCACGGATGTCAAAATGAACGGCGACCTCTTGGCCGGCCTCAAACTTGTCTAGCCATGCGCACTTGTCCTTGATGATCTCAAATTTGATATCCTGTGGGTAGTTGTCGTCTCCTGTGGTGACTACAAACTCACGCTTACTGAATCCGCTGGGGAACTCCTGGGTGTCAAAAATGACCTTAATTTTTCCTTTTGCCTCGTACATGGGTGTATTCAAGCACCCGATCGAGGATATGGTCAATTGAATATCCTAAAAGCAAAGGGTTTTTAGTGATGTGATGGCCAGTAAATGAGCATGATTTGCAGTAGATGGGCTGTATTCGGGGCAAATCATGTTTTTTATACACCGCGATGCCGGTTTCCTACAAGACACGGCGTGCCATGAATGACAGATTGTCATTGAACTGAGCGTTCCTATAGTAAGAATGCATTGTTACCTATGATACACTGCAGGTCTTAAGACCCTCGACCTACAATCACAACATCATGACCATGAATCAGAATAATAAAAACAACTCCAAAGCTAACTCGAAAACGAATGACAGCTCGCTCAATCTGGAGCGCCGTCAATTTGTCAAACAAGCGTCTCTTGGAGCAGCAGCAGTAGCACTGAGTCCTTTGGCAGCACCTTATGTGCAGGCCCAGAACGGCAACAACAAAGTCCTCAAGGTAGGTGTGGTTGGTCTCGGAGGCCGTGGTGGTGGTGCCATGAACAATATCCTGCAAGCCGATCCCAACACCAAGATCTGGGCAGTGGCCGATATTTTCGAAAAACGCATCAAGGGTTTTGAAAACCGCAACGGGGCCCGGATTGATACTGAGGGCAAAAAACGTGTTTTCCTCGGTTTTGACGGTTACCAGAAAGTCATCGATAGTGGTGTGGATATTGTGATTCTGGCAACACCTCCCGTATTTCGGCCTCAGCATTTCGCTGCCTCAATTGCAGCTGGTAAGCATGTGTTTATGGAGAAGCCCTTTGCCAATGATATCCCTGGTTTGAAGAGTGTTGTTGATAATGCCAAGAAGGCGCAATCAGCTGGTCTGTCAGTGATGACGGGCTTGGTCTGGCGTTACTCTCCGCACCTGATGGAGCTGCACAAACGTATTCAGGGAGGTGAGATCGGAGATGTGCTCTCGGTATCCTCTACATACTGTGGTGGGCGGCGTCCTAACACGATGCCTGATATTAAGTTTAAGGAGAAATCCGGCTTGTCAGACATGGAGTGGGCCCTGAAGTTTTGGCAGAATTACTTGGAGCTGAGTGGTGACGGTATTATGGAGTTTATGATCCATGGTCTCGATAAGATGTCATGGGCGATGGGCGATCAGATGCCAGAGAAATGCATGGGTATGGGGGCTAATATCAAGCCCGTTACCGGAGCCAACAACTGGGACCAGTTTGCGCTGAACTATCAATACGCGGATGGCCGCCGGGCTGATTTCATGGGCCGGCAAATTCCTGGTGCCTACGCGGTCAGTGGTGACTCGATCACGGGTAGCAAGGGTTTTGCCTCACTCAATAAAGGCGGAGCTTTCATCACCAAAGACGGCAAGGTCGTCTGGCAGAAAAAGGGAGGTCTAGGTTACAAGAACGAGCACCAAATCCTGATGGAGCACATCCGCAGTGGTAAGGTGTTTAACGATGTGCTCGGTAAGATGGAGCACAGCCACGCGCTGGCCATCATGGGCCGGACTGCCAGTTACACCGGTCAGCTGGTCACTAAGGACCAGATCATGTCCTCCACCGATGAACTCATCAAAGTTGAGGGACTCAATTTCGACACGCCGTTTGCGCCGCGTCCTGCTGCAGAAGTGGGAGTCACGAAATTTTCCTAACGCCAAGAAAGCGAATTAACTACTATCTCACAGATGAAAATCAGACACCTTTTGACACTAGTGGCAGGCGTGCATGCGCTGGCCTCTGGTCATGTTTTTGCCGGAATGACTCCCGATGGCTTCAGCTCTATATATAACGGTAAGGATTTCAGTGGTTGGCGGGCGGAGAACCCCCATGACTACGTCAAGCTCAGGGATGCCAAGAAAATTGCGGCCAAGCGCGAGCAGGACCGTGAGGTGTTTCCCACGCACTGGCAGATCAAAGACGGGGTGATTCACAATGATGGCCATGGGCCTTATCTTTGCACGGTCAAGGACTATGGTGATGTGGAATTCATGGTCGACTTCCGCCTCGATGCCGGGTCGGATAGTGGGATTTATTTGCGCGGAACCCCCCAGGTGCAAATCTGGGACACGCGGGAAGAAGCTGGCAAATGGAAGCACGGTGCGGACAAGGGATCGGGTGGCTTGTGGAACAACAAGGGGGCTGGCGCTGGAAAGCATCCGCTGGTGCACGCTGACAAGCCGATCGGAGAGTGGAATCGCTTACGTATTCGCCAAATTGGCTCCTGCACCTGGGTCTGGCTCAATGACAAGCTGGTGGTGGATGGTGTCTACATGCAGAACTTCTGGAAACGAGACCGTCCACTGAACAAGCAAGGACCGATTATTTTACAAACCCATGGGGCTCCCGTGGCGTGGCGCAACATCTACGTGCGTGAAATTTCCGCTGCCGAGGCAGACACGATATTGGCAGAAGCTACCTCTGGTAAGGGTTGGCAGAGGATCTTTGATGGCAAATCCCTGGGGGATTGGCAGGCCAGTGTGCCGAAAGGCTGCGAGATCAGCGACGATGCGGTTTATGTCAGTAAAGGCCAGCTCATCTATCGGAAACAGAAATACGCCGACTTCAAGCTGGCCTTCGAATTTAAACTTCCACCCGGTGGCAACAATGGACTTTTGCTACGTTACCCAGGCAAGGGAGACGGCGCCTATGTCGGCATGTGTGAGCTGCAGATTCTCGACAACAGCGCAGACCAATATAAGGGCCTCGATCCTCGTCAGTTTCACGGTAGTGCCTACGGCATGATTCCAGCACACCGTGGTTACCTGCGTCCGGTTGGGGAGTGGAATCACCAGGTGGTTACTGTTAAGGGGAGCCGCATCCAGGTTGAGCTTAACGGCGTTCCTATTCTCGATGGCGACCTCGGTAAAGTGAAGGACTTCATGGATAAAAAGCAACGCCCTGGTTTGAATGTATCTGATGGCTACATCGGTTTTGCCGGGCACGGTGCTGCGGTTGGGTTCAGAAATATCAGGATCAGAGATTGATTTGCTCCGATATCCGCTGATACTTTTGAGTATGAAGATTAAGACCAAACTGCAGCTTTCCCGGATTAGTGCCCTCGCCACTGTCTGTATCTTCTTCGCTTCTTGCTTAGAAAATGAAGCTGAGGCCGAGAACCAAGCCGCTGAGGCAGCCGTCCCCAAGCCACGGGTGATTGAGCTGGGTGATGATGTTGATGAGGAGCAAATGCGCATTACCAAGCTCATCCGTGAGCGTATTCTCAAGCAGGTTGAGAAGGATGCTGGCAAGGAGGCTGAGGCTTACACGGAAGAGCTGGATACCGGAGCTTCTTTTGAAATGCTTCCCGTCAAGGGCGGTGGCTTTCGCTGGCAGGGCGAGCAGGCCGATGATGTGATTGATGTGACGCTCACACCTTTCTGGATGGGTAAGCATGAGGTTACTTGGGAAGAGTATGAGCCATTCATGATCACCGAGCTTCCCCGCGAGAAAGACGGCCAAGTGGTTGATTTCATGCGGGATACCATTGAGGATGACGGCAAGCTACTAGCTCGGCCCACACCCCCTTACCACCCGATGACCTATGGTATGCCGCGCGAGGGGCACCCCGCGGTGAGTATGACCCAGCATGGAGCTAATAAATACTGCCAATGGTTGAGCTATAAGACCGGCCATTTCTATCGATTGCCCACCGAGGCAGAGTGGGAATACGCCTGCCGCGCTGGATCAGAGGCTAAGTTCAGCTGGGGCGATGACGCCGGCAAAGCAGGGGATTACGCGCTGATTAACGGGGACTTCAGTAGTGCTTATGATATGCCCGGTCAGAAAAAGGCTAATGCCTGGGGCTTTCATGACATGCACGGCAACGTGCTTGAGTGGACGCTCGACCAGCACGTGGAAAACCGTTTGAAGTATTTTGGCAAAAACAAGGTGCAGGACCCTTGGGTGATAGCCACCAAGGCATACCCGCATGTCACCAAGGGGGGATACTGGAAACAGGATGTTGAGGCTATTGCCTGTGCCAAGCGCCATCCATCCAAGCCAGAGTGGAAGGCCTCTGACCCGCAAAGCCCTAAAAGTATCTGGTATCATACTGACACGCCATGGCTTGGTATGCGGGTGGTGCGGCCAGTAGCCATTCCTAGTGTGGAAGAAATGTATCGTTGCTGGAACTCAGGAGTCGCTGAAGATGGTGAGATGGCAAAATACCGCTAGGCTGGCAGTCATTGCTGTCACCTTGTGCCTGACATTGCCCGTATGGGTAACGCCACTTGCCGCTCAAGAACATGAGGTAGCAACTGAGCCCAAGCGCTATACTTTTACCCAGGCCCATTTGGGAACGATTGTTCGTCTGGTTTTTTATAGTGCTGATCGGATTGAAGCAAAGCAGCTCGCTAGGCGATGTTTCGAGCGGGTCGTTGAGCTTGATGGTGTGTTTTCCGACTACCGTGATGACAGCGAGTTGATGGAACTCTGCAAGGTGGCACATAAGCGTGCCACCGTGGTCAGTGCTGAAATGTTCACCGTGCTAGCCTGTGCGCAGCAAATTTCAGAGCAGAGCGGCGGAGCTTTTGATGTGACACTCGGTTCCTCCAGTAAGGTATGGCGTGAGAGAAAGCGGGGCGAGGCAGATAGGGCCATGCCCGTACGGGAGAGAGGAAGCTACCGAGACATCGTTCTTAACGAAGCGGATCAAACAGTGAGCTTCAACAAAGCGCTGAGCCTTGATCTTGGTGGCATTGCCAAGGGCTACATTGCGGATGAGTTGGCCGAAATTTTAGAAGGTGCCGGGCTTGCTGATTTCGCCGTTTCTGTGGGTGGTGAAATCGTGCTTGCTGGCTCTCCGCCGAGTCGTAAAGGCTGGAGCATTGATCTCGAAGGCCCGGGCCAGAAGGTAGTGGCATCGATGGAGCTCAGCCGCGCGGCGCTCTCAAGCTCGGGTGATAGTTATCAGTTTACCGAGATCGAGGGTAAGCGTAGTGCGCATGTGTTAGATCCGGATACGGGCAAAGGAAAAGAGGACCAGCTTAACATTACGGTGATCGCGCCGACGGCGATGCAGGCTGACGGCTGGGCAACTGCCCTGCGTGTTATGGGCGTGGATGAAGGTTATGCCCTTGCGGTAAAGACAAACTTGATCGAGGCGTTTTTTACCCCTGCGGCTGGTGCTAGCCTGAAAACGCAGGGATTTCCTTCAGTGAGTTTTCAGGAAGCCAACAAGTAGGCTGATTAGTCCTACTTGAGCGGTAACTTACGCAGCAGGATGTTGCGGAACTCAATCGGCGCTCCCTCGGACTCGAGGCAGAGGTAGCCAGATGCAGGTGAGATCTGGTCACCACCGGAAACCTCGTGGCCGTTGACCCATAAGCGCACGACACCTTTCTCCGCACGGATGTAGTAGTGGTTCCACTGGTTCAGACCTTTGCTGTGGTTGGCACTCGGGAAGCTGCGTCTGCCATCGGGTGAAACAGGAGGGAAGGGGCGCATCTTGGTATCCTTGCCAACTGGGAAAACATCACCGTGGCAGGTGAACCAGTTCGCCTTACGCTTACCGTCTTTTTCATAGTTTTCCTTATAGCCATGATCGAGAACCTGAGCCTCGATGCCTCTGGGGAGACGTCCTTTGCCGGCGCGTAGTTCATCTAGGCTTTCTTTGGTGGCCCAGATAAAGATACCGGAGTTGCCGGCGTGTTGTTTGTGCTTCCACTCACATAGCAGTTCAAAATCAACGAGCGGCTCATGCGAGCTGATCACTCCGACGGGTTTGCCGGTGCAGAAAGCGTGGCCTCCTTCCCAGCGCCAGGTGTCTTCCTTGCAGTTCACATTTTGGAAGTCCTTGCCGGTGAGTTGCGCCCAGCCGTCTTCTTTGCCGGTCGGTGGTGTCTGGGTGACTTTTTTGACGGGGGCTTGAGCAGTGGGCTCGGCTTTGGCCGTATTGATGGTGAAGAGTAAGCTTATGCTGAGAGCAAGCGCGGAGGAGGTCAGGATAAGAAGATGTTTCATGATAGAAAGTAGCTGGTGAGTTAGGTTGTTTTGAACGGGGCCTTGTTGCCTTAAAGAGAAAAGATGCTCGCCGTTGATCTATAAGCTATCAAACGCTAAGGGATAGCGTCTTGTAGGAATCCAGCACGGCGGTGTAGATGCTGGCAGCATAGCCGCTTTTTAAGGTGCAGGGACTGTTTTAATCGCGTTTTTGATCAGGGCGGGTTTGTCCGTAGTGATCGAAGCCGTGCCCCATTGGCTGAAGCGCGTGGCAATGGCCGGGTCATTGACGGTCCAAACATGGTGCATAATCTCTGCCTCATTGACTTTGTTGATCAGAGCCAAGTTGATATTTTGATGGGAGGAGCTGAAGCCATTAGCGTGAATGTCCTCGAGGGTTTTGCAGATCGTCTCGTGGGTAGGTGCGACCTTTCCTGACTTGTCTTTTTTAAGATTACAGAGCCAGGAAGTTTGTAGATGGGGTGCGTGTTGTTTGATGGCTTTGAGAACACCAGCCTTAAAACAAATGATGACAATCTGATTCTTTGTCAGGGTGCTTGCCTCGATCTCGCGTAGCAGGGGGGTGACAATTTCCTCACCGCACTTGATCTCGATGTAGATTTTTTTACCATCTGGGACGGCAGCAAGGACTTCCGCGATGGTAGGGATGCGCGTGCCTTTGTATTGCTCTCCTTTCCATGAGCCGACATCGAGTTGGCGCAGTTTTGAGAGCGGGGTGTTTTTGACGAGGAGTTTTTTGCCAGTGATGCGCTTGGTGTCCTTATCGTGAAAGCAGACAATGTGTCCGTCCTTGGTAAGCAGGAAATCAGCCTCAATGCCGTCGGCTTGTTGTTCCCAGGCGAGCTCGAAAGCGGGAATGGTATTCTCAGGTGCGGTAGCGGAGGATCCCCGGTGTGCAATGATCAGTGGCTCTGCAAAGCAAAGTGCAGCCGGAACGAGAAGAAGCAGAGAAGTGATCCAAGCTGGTTTCATGACCCACAAAAAATGGCGCACGGTTGACATCAACGCAAGTGCAACCTTGCGGTGCCGTCATGGGTGGGCTTTGGCCGGATGTCCGCGCTGTAGTTACCCCAGCGCAGATGGTAGTCGAGGCGGTCGAGGTGGTAGAGGTAATACTTGGTGTCGCGGTATTGGCCGTAGCGGGCGGAGGTGTTTTTGCCGTCGCCATGGATGGTCAGAGCGAGCTTGGCATCCTCATCGGTGAGGGTGTAGTGGGTCAGGGCTTGCTTGGCGGCGATGGCCTCGAAGGTGAGTAGCTTACCTGCTGG
>Ga0209196_1003081_pt1 | contig 10280 bp, 6 predicted proteins | sample COGITO_mtgs_1105_5_FD_184801 | JGI IMG/M metagenome (GOLD analysis project Ga0209196, IMG submission 184801) | Pelagic marine microbial communities from North Sea - COGITO_mtgs_110509 (SPAdes) (version 2) | ecosystem: Environmental > Aquatic > Marine > Epipelagic ... | reverse complement strand
TTCGATGTTGTTGGCTTCCTTGCGCCCTCTGCTGCCCGTGGCTGTTTTTAAGCAGCAGATGCCACGGATGTTGAGTTTGATCGTCACCCCGTCCTTAGAGGCCTGGTAGAGGGCCTTGATGATCTCCTCGTCCTGGAGCGAGTTGACCTTGGCGGTAATGGATGCTGGTTCACCATTTTTAGCTCGTTTTCCCTCAGCGGCGATGAGCTCGAGTAAACGAGGCTTCATGTGGGTGGGGGCGGGCACGAGCTTGCTGAAGCGCGTGAGCTTGGAACGGCCAGTGACGGCGTTGAAAAACAGTGATGCATCAGCACCATAGGCGGGGCGCGAGGTGAGGTAGGAGATGTCGGTGTAAAGCCGGGCAGTGGACTCGTTGTAGTTGCCTGTGCCAAGGTGGGTGTAGCGTTTGAGTTGGCCGTCCTCGTTGCGGATCACGAGGCAGATCTTGGCATGGGTTTTGAGCCCTTTAACACCGTAGACAATTTGAACACCTGCACGTTGAAGTTCATCGGCACGCATGAGATTGCGTGCTTCGTCAAAGCGTGCTTTGAGCTCGATAAGTACGGTGACCTGCTTGCCGTTGTTGGCGGCTTTGATCAAGGCGTCAATGATGCGTGAGTCCGAGGCGGTGCGATAGAGCACTTGCTTGATGGCGATAGTGGCGGGGTCGTCCGCAGCTTCCTCGACAAAGCGCAGCACGGGCTCGAAGCTCTCGTAGGGGTGATTGAGCAGCACGTCATGGTCAGCTAGTGTGTCAAAAATAGATTCTCCAGGATCAATATCTGGTGAGGGCTGGGGTTGCCATGGCTCATCACGCAGGTGATCGTAACCTGGGCTAAAGGCGAGGCTCATGAAGTCGGTAAGGGCGAGTGGGCCATCTACCGCGTAAGTTTCTGAGGAGCCAGCTCCGGTGATCTCACGAACGAATGATTTAAGTCGGCTAGGTCCCTTGGCGGGCAGCTCGAGCCTGACGGTGTTGCTGGTTTTTCTAGCGGCAAGAACTTCTTCCATTTCTCCGGCGAGATCGATGGCATCTTCCTCCTGCACGGCGATGTCGCCATTGCGAGTGATGCGGAAGGGCATCGTGGCGATGACCTTTTCATCGGGGAAAAGCTCTCCAGAAAAGGCGGAGATGAGATCTTCGGTGAGGATGACGTTTTGATGAGGCGTGGAGCCGGCAACGTCTGATGTTGGCAGCTGGATGAAACGGCTGATGCCATCAGGTAGTGGGATAAATACCGTGCGTGTGGAGTTCTCAGGTAGGCTCTCAAGCTGACAGGCAAGGATGATACGCATTGCCGGTAGGCTGGCCATACTGGTGTCCTCATCGTAGGCAAGGGGGGTGAGCAGTGGGAAAATAGAATCGTGGAAGCGACTTGCGAGCGCCTCATGTTGACTGGGGGAAATAGCTGAGCGGTCTAATAGATGTAGACCCTCGTCTTGGAGTGCGGGGAGGAGCTCTTTGTTGAGTAAGTTGTATTGATCCTCGATCATGGCTTTTGCCCGAGCGCGGACAGCCGTGAGCTGCTGGGAAGGGGTCAGTCCTGAAATGCCGCGCTTGTGTGAGCCAGACATGCGCATCAAATGTAATCCTCCTACACGGACTTGGAAAAACTCGTCGAGATTAGAGGCAGTGATGGCGAGGAACTTAAGGCGCTCAAGTAGTGGTAGGGACTCGCGGTTTCCTTGGTCAAGAACGCGCTGGTTGAACTCAAGCCAGGATAATTCTCGGTTAATAAATGACATGGATGGAATAGTGGGTGTTGAGAATGTTAGTTGCCTTCATGGATGGCTACGCCAAGGCCGTAGATGTCTTTAAAGAGGTCAGCCTTAGAGCGCATGGCCATGCGTTCTACAGAGGCGTCACTGATGCCTTTTAGGCTGATGTTGAGTTTCTGTTTGCTGATGCTGACATCGATTTCACCTACGCGTGAGGTGTGGCTGTGATCTAGGGCATCTGCAATTCTTAGAATAGCGGCGAGTTTTGAAACACGCATACGATCCTCTGCGGGTAGGTCACGGTAGCCTGCGTGATTGGGTTTGGGCCCTGACCTGCGGTGGTAGCGAGCGAGTAGTGAGACAATGCTCAGGTCACGCTGACCAAGGCCGAAGATTTCGCTATTGAGGATGATGTAGTGAGAGTGTTTGTGGTGGGCTCGTGAGCTGATGAAGTTTCCACACTCGTGCACGATGGCGGCGCATTGAAGGAGTAGGGAATAATGTTCATCAAGCTCGTGAAGCTCGCTGGTGGCCTCAAACAATAATTGGCTGAGACGGGTGACTTGATTGGAGTGCGATCTGTGAACCCTGTATTTACGCGCTAGGCTTACGGCTGAGCGCAGGACTTCTTTTTGAAAGCCTTCTGTTAGTGAGAATGATGTGGGGATGTCCAGAAGTAGGCCCCTTTCATAATCGCTACCTGGAAGACGTATGGTTTTTAGTTCCAGTGTCTCGGCGATGGCGAGGTTGATTTCCAGAGCGGGGATGATTGCTTGCGCGCTGTTGTAATCAAGTTGGTAGCGCTTAACGCGCATTTCCTCAGTCATGGAGGCGATCTTTTTTGCCATGTCGGCTAATGCACTGTAGCTGCTTTTTGTTTTTCCTGGTTTGGCCAAGACGTGAGCGAGGTGCTGAATTTCATAGCCGATCATGACCAACTCCTCAATGTCTGCATCTCGGTAGTCGTGATTGATTTGGTTGATCTGACTGCGGATGTGTTCGCGGGTGACTTTGCTGATGCTGAAGCTTGCATCTTGGTCGTCTTGATTTTTGGTGATGGCTTCTCCGGTGCGGTAGACACCCAGTCTGTAATTACTGTAGTCTGAGATTCTTCCGTTCTTGAAGAGCAGGGCGCGCGTATTTCCTGGGCCAACGTGAACGACCAGCGTGGTGCGCTTGTTCATTGACGGTGTATCTCGGAGCCGTCTTCGTGTCTTCAGGTAGATTAGGCGAGTCATTTCACCTTCGTCGAGGGTTTCGATTTCTAATCCGCAGCCGATTTGAATGCGGTTGATAAAGGAATCTTGGTTGCTGGCTTCAGCCAAAACATTGGTGGCGACGGCACGGATGGGTGTGTCTTCGGTGGCGCCCAGCTCCTGGAGTGTCTCGCGGTAGCCGTTGAGTATTTTTACGCAACGTTCGATGGTGGATCTCCTTACGGCTCCGCGTTGGTAGATATCATGAGCAAGAGGGATAGACTGCTCGAGGAAGTCTCCGGGTGCACTTTCACAATCTGTGTTCGCCTCTACGATGAGTAGCGAGATCGAGCTTGCTCCGATATGGATGGATGCTTGCAAGGATGGTGCTGGAGTCATGTATTGTTGCTTCTTAAGGTGATTGCGTGATGCAGAAGAGGGGGCAGTGGCGCTTGGCTGTTCATAGTGTGACTAAGTCAGGGCCAAAAGTCTTGTGTAAAATGGTGACAATGGCGCGGGCCTTTTACTGTTCGGAGAGGGGGGCATGATGAGTGATGAGCTACACTATTCGGGCTCTGGGGTGAGGGTAGATTATCAAATAAAGACATAATAAGCTTGATTTTATGGGGTAATGATGATTTGAGTCTGCCCGCACTTACTTGTTCTTCTTAACTCTTGGTAGGTGCATTTTTCACAAATCACTATCTACTCACGACTTGGCCATGGACGAATCAAACATTATCCCGTTTGACCAATCCAAGCAAAAGCCTCTGTCTTCCTCAAATTCTATGAAAAGCAACCTTGTTGTAAAAGCCGCTGAGATCATCGAAGATCCTCAAATTCTCGTAAATGTCCTGTCCAAGCGTGTTGCTCAGCTCAACCAAGGACGTTCGCCTCTCATCGAAACGGTTCCTAGCATGGGCGCTGCAGATATTGCTTTGACTGAAATCATAGAAGGCAAGGTAGTGCTTTCTAAACCCAAGGAAGATTAATTCTTCCAACAGCAAAGGCACGGTGGCAGTGGCAGTGGCTCTTCGCTTTGCGTGCATGTGATAGTATGAGCGCCGACATAGCAACGAATCGCAAGGCGCGCCGTGATTATCACATCTCTGATACCTATGAATGTGGTATTGAGCTCAAGGGCACAGAGGTGAAGTCCATAAGGGCTGGCAAGGTCAATATTGCCGAGGGCTATGCCCGTATTGAAAATGGCCAGGTCTTTCTCTATGGTTGCCATATTCAGCCGTGGCAGACAGCGGGTGAGTGGTTTCAGCACGGGGTGACCAGACCCAGGCGCCTTTTACTTCATAAGAAAGAAATCATTAAACTCGATGAGGTTACGTCTCAGAAAGGCTGCACTTTGCCATGTCTGAGGATGTATTGGAAAGGTGGTAGGGTAAAGGTGGAGATAGGAGTAGGCAAAGGTAAGACTCACTCAGACCAAAGGCAGGATTTGAAAAAGCGCACAGAGATGCGTGAGGTAGAGCGAGAGATCTCTCGATTTAATCGCCGCTAGACGATGTGCTGATGTTTGATTTGCGTCAATTTGCAGCTTTAGCCCCGGATTGGTATTTGCGTCTGCAGTATCATCATGAGCTGGATTCAACCAATGATGAGGCACGCAGATTAGCTGAAGCGGGTGCTGAACACGGCACTGTGGTGCTGTCCGATCACCAAACGGCGGGCAGGGGCAGGAGAGGGGCTAGCTGGGTTTGTGAGCCTGGAGATGGTTTGCTGTTTTCGATGGTTATTCGCCCTTCATTTCCCAAGACGAATTGGAGTCGTATCGCTCTTGCTGCAGGGATCGGGATAGCGGAAACGCTTAATGCTCGATGGGGAGTTCGGGCGCAGGTGAAGTGGCCCAATGATATTTACATTCAAGATAAGAAATGCGCCGGCATCCTGACTGAGGCACGAGAGGATTTTGTTATCGTTGGCATAGGGGTGAATGTGATGAGTGCGCCGCCATCAGAAAACGCAAGAATTGAGGCGATCGCTGTCGCTGATGTGGTGCAAAGTCCTGTATCTCGAGAGATGGTTCTTGCCGCATTGTTGGCGGGCATCATGACCGAAGTTGATGCCTGTGCTGGGCACTTTGAAGCTCAGCTGGAACGCTTGCGGAAGAGTTGTTATCTTACGGGGAAGCGCATCAAATTTAGCGCTCATGAAAAAGAATTCAGCGGGTTTGTCCGTGGAGTGGGTCCTGATGGAGCGCTGCAAGTCGAAGTCGATGGGGAGGTGATGTCTTTTTCTCAGGCATCTGAAATCAATGCGCTTTGATCTCAGCGCGTGCTTGGTTCATTACAGGGAAATATCTTCGAGTGGTTCGCCTAAGGCTTTTTTGAGGGCAGCGCCAAGCGGACTTGTGAGTAGTCTCTGCCAGTCCTCTAGAGTTGTTGTTTCTGCGAGTTGGGGCAGCAGCTCGACATTGCGGCCTGCGCGCTTTGCCTTTGCCTCTGTTGAGCTCAGCAATGCCTCACTATGCCATTGTATATCTTCAAACAATTCAGGGGCTTCTGATTTCAATGCTAGAATGTAGTAGCGGCCCCTATCTGTTGGTCCAATGACGGTGTCTCGAGAAGTTTTGGTGTGAAATCTGGCGAAGGTAGCGTTGATCCAGCGAGCGCCGCATTCGATACAGGTAGGGTCAACGAGGGCAACTTCTTGATATCCTTCTGAGAAGGCGTCGCTGAAGGCACGTTGTATTTTCTGTCCTAAGTCGCCGTGGCCTTGTGGTCGGAAATCCACCTCCTGTGGTAATTGCGCGGTAGATGCTGGGCTGGGAGCTAAATATAAGTCCTCAGTTGTGCTCGAGCGGGCGTCCATTTTGGGCAGTAGCCAGAACTTGGCGGCGTCACTGGCGTCATCAGGGGAATAGCAAAAACGAACGCGGCATTTCTCGAGTCCCTGTAATTGCCTAAGCATGACCTCAATCAAGGCCTTATAGTAGTCACTGGCCTTGGCCTCGCCTACGTCAGCGGCAAGTTTGGGTAAAACCTCTCCGGGGATAGGTTCGTTAATCAATACAAGCAGCAGGCGCATGCGGTGACCATATGGACGTGGGCGGAAAACCAAATACGAAAAGTATAAAAATATGAGTAAATTAAGGAAATAGTTAACTTATCTTGATTGTTAAAATCAAAGGAATTTATCTTGCCAGTAGGCATTGATTAAGGGATGCTTGAGTATCGGAGCGTTTCCCCGCGGTCCTTTATTTGGTTGATATACATCTAGCTGACATTCATTTAGCTCCATCTAGCTGACACTCATATAGCTAATAACCATCTAGCTAACATTATGGCTGCCCCCCGAAACAAATTAAGAAGTAAACAGAACGATCGCAAACCCTGGCCCAATGAGGTTCTTGGTATATTACTTGGTGGCTTCGGCCTGCTCTTGTTATTGTCATTGGTTTCCTTTTCGTCCAGTGATCCGTCGATTTTTCAGTTTATGGGTGGCGCTGACAGTGATGCTGACGGCGAACTTGTTGGTAAAAACTGGATAGGCCCAGTTGGGGCAAATGTAGCCTATATCGTTTTTGCTTTATTTGGTGCCGCCGCATACCTGCTGGCCTTGACGCTGATGTGGATGGGGGTAGCAAAACTCGTGATGAACGCGAGGGCTCCGTGGTATACATGGGCTGGATGCGGAGTTTTCATCCTGAGTGCTGCCGCATTACTTTCAGTGCAGACTCTTTTTTTTACACAATGGGCAGATAGCAGTGGCATTGAGGGTGGCGCAGGTGGTTGGATAGGCTACTGGACTGGTGCGCGTTTCCTGGAGGCCTTGCTTAATAAACCTGGTGCCATTCTGGTGCTTGTTTGTGTGTATCTCATCAGCCTTATCTTGCTCACTGGCTTGCACCCGATCACCTTTAGTGGTGCGGTGGTGAGCTACATTGTAAAATGGGCTGCTGGCCTTAAGGAGAAAAGAAGGCATAAATCTCAGGTGGGTGGAAAAAGCACCGCTCTTGATCAGCTTCGCAAAAGACAAAATCAAAGCCTTTCAGATGAACTTAGCGCAGAGGGAGGAAACGCTAAATCCGGCGCGGCTCGAAAAAACACACGCAAGAAATCTCCAGAAGACGATGACCAGGTCGCGGACGAGGTCGAGCAAGACCCACAGGCAGAGCTGCCTCTCAGGGAGACCCCAACACCACAGATCATTGATGCCTCTCAGCGCCGGAAACCTTCTGCAGATCTAGGGGCGAAGCCATTTGGTAAGAAAAAGCAGGAATACACAGGCCTGACTACCGATGAGTTTGAGGATTATGACCTGCCAGGATTCGACCTTCTTGATATTCCCGAGCACGAGGAGCCTGAGGTCGAGGCCGACAAAGACGAGCTTGTAGCGATTCAAACGACGATCGTAGATACCCTCAAGGCCTTTGGGGTTGAGGTGTCTGCAGGAAATATTACCAGAGGTCCCACGATTACCCGCTATGAGGTTTACCCAAGTCCCGGATTGAGGGTGAGTAGGATCACACAGTTGGAGGCGGATATTGCACGCGCCACCAAGGCTGAGCAGATCAACATTCTAGCTCCGGTTCCTGGCTCTGACACGGTTGGCATTGAGATAGCCAATAATGAAAAAGTCGCCGTGCCACTGCATGAGCTGCTACAGGATCCAGCGTTTGCCAGTGCGACCAAAAAAATCCCTCTTGCACTCGGCAAGGATGTTTATGGCAATACCGTCATTGGCGACCTCGCCGCGATGCCGCACTTGCTGGTAGCGGGTGCGACGGGCTCGGGTAAGTCGGTGTGTATCAACTCCATTATTTCGAGTATACTATTCAAGTTCAGTCCTAACGAGCTGCGCTTCATCATGATTGACCCCAAGGTGGTGGAGATGCAGATGTATAATTCACTGCCCCACCTTGCAGTGCCCGTGGTGACGGATCCCAACAAGGTGATCGCGGCGCTACGCTGGGTCGTTAATGAGATGGAGCGGCGTTATCGTATGTTTGCTGAAGTGGGCGTGCGTAACTTTGATGCATTCAACAAGCGAGAAATCATCAAGGAGGACGAGCCTGAAGTTGATCCAGATGCCGAAGAGGACGTGGATGAAGATTACGACACTGAACATATTGAATCCATTGCCAAGGCACTCGCCGACGGCGAGCTTGGGCCAGATGCTCTCGACGGCTCAGATGACGAAGATGAGATCGAGGTAATCCCTGACCGTGTGCCCTACATTGTGATCATCATCGATGAGCTTGCTGACTTGATGCAGACGGCACCTGCCGACATGGAAATGAATATCGCCCGCATTGCCCAGAAGGCACGAGCTGCTGGAATCCATTTGATAGTGGCTACTCAGACGCCGCGTGCGGATGTGGTCACCGGCATCATCAAGGCGAACATTCCGTGTAGGATTGCCTTCCAGGTTTCATCAAAGCTTGATAGCCGGGTCATCCTTGACGTTTCTGGAGCTGACAAACTCGTTGGCAAGGGAGATATGCTTTACCTGCCACCTGGATCAGCGAAGCTTGAGCGTGCGCAAGGTGCCTTTATTGAGGACGATGAGGTGGAGAAACTCGTTCAGTATTGCTCGAATCAGGTTGAGCAGAAATTTGAAAGTGCCGTGCAGGAACATATCGAGAGCGGCGGCTCTAGCGGCGATGATGATGTTTCCGACGCTGATGAGGAAATCGTCGAAAAATGCCTTGAGGTGATTCGTCAGGAGAAGAAAGCGAGCACTTCGCTGCTGCAGCGCCGCTTACGCCTTGGTTACACACGTGCAGCCCGCATGATGGATATCCTTGAACAGCGTGGCATCATCGGCCCAGGTGAAGGCGCCAAACCACGTGAGATTCTGATCAATGTAGGTCAGGACGAGGCCTAATAGTCTAATAGCCCAATAGTGGGCGACAAGGCCACATGGTGATCGAAAAGGCTAGCTGACAAGGCTTCTCCTTATTTCTTCCAGGAGTCCTTCAGCGCGACGGTGCGGTTGAAGACGATCCTTTCTCCGGGAACATGATCGATAGCATCGGCGCAAAAATAACCAATGCGCTCAAACTGGTAACGAGAGCCTTTGTCAGCCTCACTCAATGACAGCTCAAGCTTGGCGTTTTCGATGATGGTCAGTGAATCTGGATTGAGGCAGCTGAGGAAGCCGCCTTCGGCAGCATCTGGATTTTCCTCGGAGAATAAGCGGTCATAAAGGCGCACTTCAGCAGTGGCCGCTGTGGCGGCATCTACCCAGTGAATAGCAGCACGGCACTTGATGCCTTCCGGTGCATCCTGGCCAATAGTATCGGGAATGAATTCACAGTGAATCTCGGTAAGCTCTCCTGCATCGTTTTTCTCAAAGCCTGTGCAAGTGATGATATAACCACCCCGTAAGCGAGCAGATCTGCCTGGTCCGAGGCGGAAGAATTTCTTGGGCGGGTCCTCCATGAAGTCCTCACGTTCGATCCAGATTTCCTTGCCGAGTGAAACCATGCGCGTGCCAGCCTCTTTGTTGGCGGGATTATTGGGGACTTCAACGAGTTCAGAGTGATCGTCGGCAGGCCAGTTGGTGATGACTACTTTAAGGGGATCAAGCACAGCCATGCGACGCTGGGCGGTGCGGTTGAGCTCATCCCGTATTTCAGACTCAAGGATCGCCATATCGGTAACGCTATTGACCTTGGTGACACCTCCACGGTGACAGAAGCTGCGGATGGCAGCAGGGGGATAGCCGCGCCGGCGCATTCCTGAGATGGTCAGTAGGCGAGGATCGTCCCAGCCGTTGACATGTCCTTCCTCAACGAGCTGAAGCAGCTTGCGCTTACTCATCACGGTGTAGCTGAGGTTCAATCTGGAAAACTCAATCTGGCGCGGCACTGAGGGCACGGGGCAGTTCTGCACAAACCAGTCATAAAGCGGGCGGTGGTTTTCAAACTCGAGGCTGCACAGAGAGTGAGTGATATGCTCATGAGCATCTTCCAGTGGGTGGGCGAAGTCATACATCGGGTAGATGCGCCACTGGTCACCCGTATTGTGGTGAGTGGCGTGCATGATTCGGTAGATCACCGGGTCACGCATGTTCATGTTTGATGAACTGAGATCGATCTTGGCACGCAGCACCATGGATCCATCAGCATGCTGGCCCGCTTTCATTTCCTCGAATCGAGTAAGGCTCTCCTCTGCAGGGCGATCCCTGAAGGGGGAAGCGGTTCCAGGGGTGACAACATCACCACGGTTCTTCTTCATCTCCTCAGGAGATTGTTCGTCCACGTAGGCTAGGCCGGCGTTAATGAGGTGCTGGGCACAAGCATAGAAAAAATCAAAGTAATCACTGGCGAAATAAAGGTTATCGCCCCAGTCAAAACCGAGCCAACGAACGTCATTCTTGATGCTTTCGACATATTCGGTTTCT
>Ga0209196_1003066_pt1 | contig 10304 bp, 8 predicted proteins | sample COGITO_mtgs_1105_5_FD_184801 | JGI IMG/M metagenome (GOLD analysis project Ga0209196, IMG submission 184801) | Pelagic marine microbial communities from North Sea - COGITO_mtgs_110509 (SPAdes) (version 2) | ecosystem: Environmental > Aquatic > Marine > Epipelagic ... | reverse complement strand
AGATTATGAAAAAAGTGTTCAACTGCAACCACATATTGTTTACTTAGCTAATACAGGTCAAATTAAAGTCGGAGTAACCAGAAAGACTCAAGTTCCTTTTAGGTGGATTGACCAGGGAGCTCATCAAGCAGTTGAATTAGTCGAGGTTCCAAATAGATATTTAGCTGGAATAACTGAAGTAGCCATAAAAGAGTTTATAAGTGATAAGACCAATTGGAGAAAAATGCTAACTAATGAATCTAATGAGCTAGATTTAATTTCCTGTAAAGAAGATATTAAAAAACATATCCCAAACGAAGCTCTTGAATATTATATTCAAAGCAATAGTCAAACAGATATTAATTTCCCAGTAAAAGAATATCCAATTAAACCACTTACTCAAAAACTTATAAAAACACAAGAGATAAAAGGAACTTTAAAAGGAATTAAAGGGCAATACTTAATTTTTGAAGAGAACAAAGTTTTTAACGTTAGGTCTCACGAAGGTTTTGTCGTGGAAGTATCTTTTTGAAAAATCAATCTATATTAATTTCTTCATTTATTTTAAGATTGAACTTTCTTCTAAATAAATATACTCCTAAGTACAAAAACGGAGTATCAATAAGAGCAATTATAATCTTAAATAAAAATCCAGAAATAAGTAAGCCCATAAACTGATCCCAGTTTAATACTTCAAAAGTACAGAGCAAGAATGTTATAGTAAAAGTGTCTACAAATTGTGAGAAAAAAGTTGAAAAATTATTTCTAAGCCAAAGCATTTTTCCCTTTGTTAAGTTTTTCCAAAAATGATAAATATGAATATCAACAAATTGAGCAAAAAGGTAAGTTATCATGCTTGCGAATACAGCGATTATTGTACTTCCAAATACTTTTGAAAATAATTCATCACCAACAGGAGAATCTACAATCGCAGGAACAGAATCTGCCACTAAGATTATCAAAATTGAAAATATAGATGCAAAAATACCCACAGTTACCATCTGGTTAGCTTTTTGTTTTCCGTATATCTCACTAATCAAGTCTGTAATTAAAAAGGTGATAGGGTATGGTAAAATACCCACGGAAAGTATAAATAAATCCACTCCAAATAATTTTATATCAAACGGATGCCAATAAAAAAATTTTTGAAATATTAAGTTAGAAACAACTAAAGATGTGATAAATAAAGCCCCAAGTATTAAATAAATTTTTTGTGCTAATATTTTATTTTTTACTGTCATTAATTCAAAATATTATTTGAAGTAAATATAACATTTTGAATTTCTTTTTGTTTAATTTGTACCAATGAAATCTTTTAATAAATATCATATTTCTATTGGTTCTAATATTGGAGATAAGCTGCAAAACCTACAAGATGCAATTGATTTAATCCATTTAGAAATCTCTATTGTATCCTCTATATCTCCAATATACAAAACAAAAGCTGTAGGTTTTGAGGGAGATGATTTTTATAATATTTGTATTTCTTTTTTCTCAAATGATGACCCAAATAACATATTACAATCACTTTTAAATATTGAAACAAAACTTGGTAGAACTAGGAGCGATAAAAATGTGTTTGAATCAAGAAAAATTGATCTTGATATTATATTAATTGAGGACCAGGTTATTAGTAATAATCTATTAACAGTACCTCACCCTTCCATGCATTTACGTGAATTTGTCTTAGCTCCATTAAACGATATTGATCCAAATATAAATCACCCAATTTTAAATAAAAATTCCAACGAATTACTAAAGTCATGCAAGGGTAGTAATGTTGAAAAGCTTTCCAAAGTTTTGTCCAACCCCAAAGATCAATTCAATATTTCCAAATTTAAATATATTGCTATTGAAGGAAATATTGGAGCTGGTAAAACTTCACTTGCTAAAAAAATATCTATTGACTTTAACTCAAAATTAATTTTGGAGAGGTTTGCCGACAATCCCTTTCTTCCAAAATTTTATGAAGATCCAGATAGGTATGCATTTACTTTAGAGATGTCTTTTTTAGCAGAAAGATACCAGCAAATCACTGATGATTTGTCACAATTAAATATTTTTAGTGATTCGATTGTTAGTGATTATGACATATTTAAATCATTGATATTTTCTAAAATTACTTTAAGTGAAGATGAGTTTGCACTATATAGAAAATTATTTTTCTCTATGTACAAAGACATTCTCAAACCTGATTTATATATATACCTTAATCAAAATATTGATAGATTAAAAGAAAATATTAAAAAACGCGGCAGAGATTACGAACAAAATATAGATTCTAAGTATTTAAAAAACATTAACTCTGGTTATCTTGATTTTCACAAAACACAAACTGATTTGAATATAAAAATCATTGATATTAATAACATGGATTTTGTAAATAACAGAATAGATTATTTGAACATATTAAAATCTATTTGTCAGTAATTAGTTTCTTATTTAAAAACAGAGTTCCAAAGCACAACCCCTACACTAACTGAAATATTTAAAGAATGCTTGGTTCCAAGCTGAGGTATTTCAATAACATCATCACTTTGGTTAATTACTTCTTGATCCACCCCTTTAATTTCATTTCCAAATATGAAGGCATATTTTTCATCTTTTTCAAATTTGTAGTCGTTAAGTTTACTAGATCCTTCACATTGCTCAATTGATATAACCTTTATGCCTTGTTTTTTTAATTGATTTACTAATTCAAGAGTACTTTTTACATGTTCCCATTCTACACTATCTGTACTACCTAAGGCAGTTTTATTTATGTCTTTGTGAGGTGGTATTGCTGTTATTCCACATAAGTATATTTTTTCTACCATAAAAGCATCACTAGTTCTGAAAACACTTCCAATGTTGTTTAGACTTCTAATATTATCAAGTATTACAACGACAGGGCTTTTATCAGCTTCTTTGTACTCTTTAGGGCTAATTCTGTTTAGCTCACTATTTTTTAATTTTCTCATTTTAGAAAAATTATTACAAGATCTTTTTTTATTGTCTTTTTAAAAAAATAAATATTAGTTACATTAGCAACACATGATATTATATTGGTAAAAATAAATATTTAAAACTACTCTACGTTGTCTAAAACAGTAAAAAAAATAACACCTTTAATGAAGCAATATAATGCTATCAAGGTAAAATATCCTGATGCATTGTTACTGTTTAGAGTCGGAGATTTTTACGAAACTTTTGGACAGGATGCAATTAAAACTGCAAAAATACTAGGGATAATACTTACAAAAAGAGGTGCTGGCAGCTCAAGTGAAACAGAACTTGCAGGTTTCCCTCACCACTCATTAAATACATATTTACCTAAGCTAGTAAAGGCTGGGTTAAGAGTTGCTATATGTGACCAGCTAGAAGACCCAAAACTTACAAAAACGATAGTCAAAAGAGGGGTAACAGAATTAATAACTCCAGGTCTTGCTATTATAGATGAAGTACTTTCTCCAAAAACAAATAATTTTTTAGCAGCGATTAGCCTAGGTAAACAAATTGGAATTTCTTTCTTAGATGTATCCACAGGAGAGTTTTTAATATCTCAAGGAACCGTTGACGAAGTTGATAAGCTTCTTCAAAATTTTAATCCTAGTGAAATATTAGTTTCCAAACAAAAAAAACAAGACTTCTCTTCAAAATTTAGCTACCCTTATCAACTTTTTTATCTTGAAGATTGGGTTTTTCAACATGACTTTGCTAAAGAGTCTATCTGTACGCATTTTAAAACTAAGAATCTTAAAGGTTTTGGAATTGAAAGTTTAAATGATGGTGTTATAGCCGCGGGAGCTATCATGCATTATTTAAGTGAAACACAACACCAAAAGATTAATCATATATCTTCCATTAAAAGAATACCAAAAGAGGATTATGTATGGATGGATAGGTTTACCACTAGAAACTTAGAACTTTTTAATTCAAATAATTTAAATGCGGTTACTTTAATTGATGTTATCGATAAAACAATATCTCCAATGGGAGGTAGATTACTTAAAAGATGGTTAGCACTTCCCCTTAAAGATCTTAAAGAAATAAATAGTCGCCATGAAGTTGTTGAGTTTTTTATTCAAGATTTAAATTCTTTAAATCAAATCCAGCATCATATTAAACTAATTGGTGATATTGAGAGGCTCATATCTAAAGTAGCTACTTTTAAAATTAGCCCCAGAGAAGTCATTCAATTAAAAAATTCTCTTGAGGCAATTATTCCAATTAAATCACTAGCAGAAAAATCTACTAATCTTTCTCTAAAGCAAATCGGAGTTAACTTAAGTAATTGTGATAAGCTAAGGGATAGGATTAAAGAAACTCTTTTGGAAGAAGCTCCAGTTAATATTTTAAAAGGAAATTCTATATCCTCTGAATATTCAAAGGAGTTAAAAGAATTGAGAAATATTGCTTTTTCAGGCAAAGAGGTGTTGGATCAAATGCTAGTAAGAGAAAGCGAAGCAACAGGTATTACATCTTTAAAAATAGCTTCAAACAACGTGTTTGGATACTATATAGAGGTCAGAAACACTCATAAAGACAAGGTCCCAGAGCATTGGATAAGAAAGCAAACATTAGTAAGTGCAGAAAGATATATTACCGAAGAATTAAAGGAGTATGAATCTAAGATACTTGGTGCTGAAGAAAAAATAATGGCCCTTGAAATTCAAATCTTTAACGATTTAGTTCAATGGATGGGTAGCTTTATAAAGGAAGTTCAAAATAATTCGTTTTTAATAGCAAAATTAGATTGTTTATCTGGGTTTAGTCAATTAGCAATAGAGAATGATTATTGCAAACCTATCATAGATGACTCTCATGATTTAGACATCAAAGATGGTAGGCATCCTGTTATTGAAAAACAATTAAAGGCACATGAATCTTACATTTCTAATGATGTCTTTTTAGATGCAGAGAAACAACAAATTATAATGATTACTGGGCCTAATATGTCTGGTAAATCTGCCATATTAAGGCAAACAGCAATAATTGTTCTAATGGCTCAAATGGGTAGTTTTGTGCCTGCAAAATCCGTAAGAATGGGTTGGTTTGATAAAATATTTACTAGAGTAGGAGCAAGTGATAATATTTCCATGGGAGAATCTACTTTTATGGTAGAAATGAATGAAACTGCATCCATATTAAATAATATTTCTAGTAGAAGTTTGATTCTTCTTGATGAAATAGGAAGAGGAACAAGCACATATGATGGAATTTCAATTGCTTGGGCTATTAGTGAGTTTTTACACGATAATGTATCGAAACCAAAAACTCTTTTTGCAACACATTATCATGAGCTAAATGAAATGACTTCTTCTTTCAAACGAATAAAGAATTTTAATGTTTCTGTAAAGGAAGAAAAAAATGATGTACTTTTTTTAAGAAAATTAGTTCCAGGAGGTAGTGAGCATAGCTTTGGAATACATGTTGCTAAAATGGCTGGTATGCCTTCAAAGGTTTTAAATAAGGCTCATCAGATTTTGAAAAAACTAGAAAAATCACATTCTAATGAGGAATTAACTGGTAAGGTTAAGTCTATAAAAGACGATATTCAACTTCAGTTTTTTAATTTAGATAATCCTTTTTTGGAGGAGTTGAAGGATGAAATATCAAAAATTGATATTAATTCATTAACACCAGTTGAGGCTTTACTTAAACTTAACGAACTTAAAAAAAAGTTAGATATTTAATAACCGCTTATTTTTTTAAAAAATACTTTGCTATTATAAGAATTGTATTAAATTTGCACCCGCACCATTAGGTGTTCGTTCAATAAAAAAAACTGCGAAAGTAGCTCAGGGGTAGAGCATCACCTTGCCAAGGTGGAGGTCGAGGGTTCAAATCCCTTCTTTCGCTCTGAAAATATATACGCTGAAGTGGTGGAATTGGTAGACACGTTGGACTTAAAATCCAATGGACTGTAAGTCCGTGCGGGTTCAAGTCCCGCCTTCAGTACAAAAGGGGTTAATCTTTAAGATTAACCCCTTTTTTTATTTATAAAATATTCCTATTAATTATTTTAAATTAGCTAATATGCATTGGGTAGCCCCAATTTTACTATTAATAAAACTAGAGTTAAGAGCACCTGTTTTTTGTAGTTTTTCTTTATCTCCAATTAATTCATCAATTTTATTTTTTAAAGATTCAGCATTATTAACTGAAAACATTCCTCCAATACCAATCATACTCACTGCTTCTGGAAATTTACTATAATATTTTCCAATGATGATTGGTAAACTAAAAACTGCTGCTTCTAAAGTGTTATGAAGCTTCCCCTCTCCGTTAAATCCACCTCCTATATAAGCTAGGCTAGCGTATTTGTAAAGTTTAGAAAGAGTCCCAATATTGTCTACAATGATTACACTTGCAGTCTTAATATTTTCATTATTTAATTCAGAGAAAAGAACTGTTTTTTTATTTATAAATGATTTTAGATTATTTATTTCTTCTTTATTTATTTCATGTGGAGCTATAATATATTTAAGATCTGATTTTGAATGATTTATATAACTTGTAAGTATTTCATGGTCATTACCCCATGTGCTACCAGCAATTACACAGTCCTTTTCACTCAAAAACTCTTTAATATAATCAACATCCTCATTTAAGTTTTTCGACAGGGATACACGATCAAATCTAGTATCTCCACAGTTAAAAACATTATTATGTCCCAATAGCTCAAATAACTCTTTTGATTTTTCGTCTTGCGTGAAAATATAATCAAACTTTAAAACTGCTTTTTTCAATATACTATACTTCATTTGTGAAGTGTTGTAGATTGCACAAATTAGTATAGATTTAATATTTCTTTTTTTAATTTCATTTAAATAGTTTGGCCAAATCTCTGACTTAACAAATACTACTATTTCAGGGTTGATTATATCTATAAATTTTTTACAATTATTATAAGTATCAATTGGTAGGTATACAATAACGTCTGCAATACTGTTTGTTTTTTTAACTTCATATCCAGAGGGAGAGAAAAAACTTAGCACCAATTTATGATTTGGATATTTCTTTTTTAGTTCAACAAATAGCGGAAATCCTTGTTCATATTCGCCAAGGGATGCGCAATGAAACCAAATAGTTTTCTCATTTGTATTAATAGATTTATTAAGTCGATCAAAAGTTTTTAGTCTTCCAATAACTCCATGCTTAATTTTAGAGTTAAACAGCGATAGTAATTGTAAAACGAATTTACTTATATGTAGTATTAAGTTATAAATGATATAATTATTTATAGCTAAAATACACTACTTTATATTATTTTTCTCAAAAGATAATATATATCTAAATTATTTTTTTAAAATTAATTTTATAAAACCTTTAATACTATTAATTCCATGTTTACTAATATATTTTATAAAAGCACTTCCAATAATTGCACCTTTTGCATAACGTGTTGCTTGACAATATGATTCATTATTTGCTATTCCAAAACCAATAATTTGAGGGTTATTTAACTTCAATTTATTGATACGTTCAAAATAATTTATTTGCTCTTTTGTAAATCCATTTTGACTTCCAGTAGTGCTAGCACTACTAACTGTATAAATAAATCCTTTTGAAATACTATCCATATATCGGATGCGCTTTTCACTTGTTTGAGGAGTAATTAAAAATATATTTAGTAAGCCATAACGTTCATAAATGGTCTGGTACTTTTCGTGATAAACTTCTACAGGAAGGTCTGGAATAATCAATCCGTCAATACCTACTTCTTGACATTTATTACAAAATTCCTCTACACCATATTGAAGCATGGGATTAAAATATCCCATTAAAATGAGAGGAATAGAAACTGTTTTTCGAATGTTTTTGAGTTGATCAAACAAAACGTTTGAGGTCATGCCATTTTGCAAGGCCTGTGTAGAACTCGCCTGAATTGTAGGACCATCCGCTAATGGATCGCTAAACGGCATTCCAATTTCAATCATGTCCACCCCATTTTTCTCTAAGTTTTCAATCGTAGTCACCGTGTCATTTAGGCTTGGATATCCTGCTGTAAAATAGATCGATAATAGTTTTTTATCTTCTTTTAACTTTTGCTGTATTCTATTCACAATGTTAGAGTTTAAAATATTCAATATATGTACTCAAATCTTTATCGCCCCGCCCCGATAAACTAATGACCACGACATCTTGTGGCTTAAATTTTTTGTCCTCAAAAATAGCCAACGCATGAGACGTTTCAATCGCTGGAATGATGCCTTCGAGCTGTGACAATTCAAGACCCGCTGTCATAGCATCATCATCAGTCACCGAAATAAATTCAGCACGTTTGGTTTCATACAAATGGGCATGCATGGGGCCAACGCCTGGATAATCTAGCCCTGCCGAAATCGAATAAGGCTCTGTGATTTGTCCATCATTTGTTTGCATGAGTAAGGTTTTACTACCGTGAATTACCCCTTCTTTTCCAAGGACGGAAGTTGCGGCACTTTCACCTGTATAAATGCCTTTTCCAGCGGCCTCTACTGCAATCAGTTTAACGTCTGGTTCATTCAAATAATGGTAATAGGCGCCTGCAGCATTACTACCGCCACCTACACAAGCCACAACATAGTTAGGGTTTTCTCGACCTTCGACCTCTTTTAATTGCCATTTGGTTTCTTCGGATACGACCGATTGAAAACGCGCCACCATATCAGGATAGGGGTGTGGCCCAACTGCACTTCCTATAATATAATGTGTGTCAACTGGGTTATTAATCCAATCTCGTATGGCTTCATTAGTGGCATCCTTTAGCGTACGGCTTCCTGAAAGTGCAGGACGTACTTCGGCGCCTAGCATTTTCATTCGGGCTACATTTGGTGCTTGTCGTGCAATATCAATCTCACCCATATATACAACACACTCAAGACCTGCTAAAGCACAAACTGTGGCCGTGGCTACCCCATGTTGACCCGCGCCAGTTTCGGCTATAATACGTGTTTTTTTGAGACGCTTGGCCATCAAAATCTGTCCTATTGTATTGTTGATTTTATGTGCTCCCGTATGGCATAAATCTTCTCTTTTGAGATATATTTTAGTGTTGTATTTTTTAGACATACGTTTAGCAAAATATAAAGGGGTTGGTCGACCTACATAATCCTTTAGGAGTTGATCGAACTCCTTTTTGAAATCAGGTTCTGCCATTACCTTCAAATAGTTTTGACGTAATTCTTCTACATTGGGATATAGCATTTCTGGAATAAATGCCCCTCCAAACTGGCCATAATAGCCTTTTTCATTGACGTGATAATTCATAATAGTTGTTTAAATTTTTCTAATTTGTTTTTATCTTTTTTAGCCGGAGCCAATTCAAATTTACTGTTTACATCTACGCCGTAGCAATAGGTTGCTGCGGTACTTTTTTTGAATTCTTGTAGTTGACTAATGTCCTCTATTCCAATACCTCCACTTAAAAAATAGGGTTTTGAAAAGGGGTATTTGTCTAAAACAGACCAGTCAAAACAGAAGCCATTTCCACCTGCTAGTGGACCCTTTGTGTCAAAAAGATAAAAGTCGCAAACCGACTCATATGGTGCGAGTACATCAAAGTTGAATTCATTTTTAATGGAAAATACTTTAATAACCGTTGTATTAAGTGCTTGTAGAGATTTGCAAAATTTGGGAGTTTCTTCGCCGTGCAATTGTACTGCTTGTAAATTATGGATATTAATTTTTTCTACAATAGTATCAAAGGAAGCATTCACAAAAACCCCTACAAACTTTTGGCCGGAAGGCAGTTTAGGAATTGATGCCGTTACGTTTCTAGAAGAGCCTTCGAAAAAGATAAACCCCATATAGTCAATACCAATGGCTGCAACCTCTTTAATATTTTCTTCGTCCCTCATGCCACATACTTTTAGTTTCATGCGTTTAAATGTTTTATGAAATCTGCTGCTGCTTTGCCAGGATTTTCTGTGATCATAAAATTCTCACCAATTAAAAACCCTTTATACCCATAAGGTTGAAGGCTTTTGATATCTTCCACTGAACGAATGCCACTTTCAGAGATTTTGACAAACTCATCTGGAATTAATGTACTTAGAATTATGCTGTTTTCTAAGTTAACCTCAAATGTTTTTAGGTTTCGATTATTAACGCCTATCATATTTAGTGACGGCATGATTGATTTGTATAATTCTTCTTGATTGTGAACTTCTAGCAAGACTTCCAACCCTAATTCTTGAGCCAAAACTGAAAATTGTTCAATTTCTTTACGACCTAAAACGGCTGCGATTAGTAAAATGACATCTGCCCCGTAGGCTTTTGCTTCAATAATTTGATAGGGATCAACGATAAACTCTTTTCGTAGTAAGGGCATTTTACAACTCGCTCTAGAAGTCAGTAAA
>Ga0209196_1003063_pt1 | contig 10309 bp, 6 predicted proteins | sample COGITO_mtgs_1105_5_FD_184801 | JGI IMG/M metagenome (GOLD analysis project Ga0209196, IMG submission 184801) | Pelagic marine microbial communities from North Sea - COGITO_mtgs_110509 (SPAdes) (version 2) | ecosystem: Environmental > Aquatic > Marine > Epipelagic ... | reverse complement strand
CCGTCCAAACAACAGCGTTATGGAACTTAATCGCGATGAATCTGTGGTTATCCTCGGACGCAGAGACGCGGGACATTACGATACTGACCGGGAATTTATCAGCTGTGTTGCCGGCAAAATGAAAGGTGCGGATATTAGAGTGATGCCCGAGCAACAGTTTATCGACGCCATATACCCCTGGTTTGAGCCGCGCACCGCGCCCAAGGGCCTTAAGCGCCTTACCCGTCTGATGCAGGATCCGGATATCAAAAACCAGGTCGAAAGTCAGAGAGTTCGCTATCTGGTGTGGCTCGATGGCTCCACCCAAACCCTCGAGCAGGGCGGCTCGATTAGCTGCGCCATAGGCCCGGGCGGCGGTGGCTGTTTTGGCTATGCCCAGTGGGAAAAAAGTTCTGTCTATGAAGCCATCGTCTGGGATCTCAATGACTTTAGTGAAAAGGGCCGACTGCGGGTAGACTCTGCAGGTACCTCGTACCTGATTGGCGCCGTGGCACCTATTCCGCTGTTAACACCGGTTAAAAAGGATGCCTGTAGCAGCCTTGGCAAACAGCTGAAGAAATTCTTTAGCCATGAAAAGTGAAAGTGAAAGGAAAAAAGTGAGAGCAAACTGGATGGAATTTTCATTGTTAAGTTTTCGCACGCCCCTTTGGGCTGCTATCTGTATAGCCCTGCTACTGCCAGTGCAACTGGCGGCAAAAACCACTGGCGAAGATATCTATAAAGAAGTGCTACAAGCCACCCCCATCTACGATGACCCACAACTTGATGCCTATATTAAAAAACTTGGCAATGAAATTGTCGCCCAGTCGGAGATGGCCGGAGAAAAATTTACCTTCACCCTGCTCGACTCACCAGATCTCAATGCTTTTGCCACCCGCGACAACTATGTCTACGTCAATCGCGGCCTGCTCAACTATGTTAGCAATGAAGCCCAGCTAGTCTCGGTGCTCGCCCACGAAGTTGCCCATATCACCAAAAATCATGTGACCGGCCAGGAGGGCAAGGCAACTGGCGCACAGATTCTATCGACTCTCGCCGCCGTGCTATCCGGCAGCGGTGAAGTCTATGAAGCTGGTATGGCTTACGCCAATTCGATTATTCGCGGTCATGGCCGTCGCAACGAACTGGAGGCCGATGAAGCCGGTGCCGAATATATGGCCAAGTTGGGTTATAAACCCGGCGAGATGATCAGCATGTTATCGATTATGAAAGACTATGAATTGCTGCAAAAAGACCGCGCCAAAGCCAAGGGAGCCAGCAAGCAAACCTACCATGGTATTTTCTCCAGTCACCCGCGCAATGATTCACGACTGCGCACCGTGGTGAGTAAAGCTCAACGCCTGCAATCCACCGAGACCCGAGGCAAGGGTGCAGCCGAGTACCGCAAACTCACCGAAGGGCTTATCTGGGGAGAAAATTTTCTCGCCAAAGAGAAGAAACCCCAGCGCTATAACAATATGCAACTGCGAGTGCGCTTTGACTATCCCGAGGGTTGGACACAGACCAACGATGCCAGCAAACACAGCTCAGTGGGTAACCCTGAGAGCAATGATGCCAGTCTATCGCTAACACCGATTGCACGAACGGCACAGAGTCCGGAGGAGTATCTCTACAACTTCCTCAAGGTTTCAAAACTTGAACAGGGTCGGGCAATTTCGCCTGCGGGACTCAAAGGCTTTAGCGGTATTTTGCCCGGTGCAAACAATCAGCCAGACCAGCGTATTGCGGTTATCTATTACAAGCTCAATGCCTTTGTATTTAATGGTCAAGTGGATGTGCAGGAACAGTTTACCGATACCGACAAACTGTTTGTCGAATCGATTAACAGCTTTAGACCTATTTCGCGGCGGGAGATTGCCGGCCAAAAACCCAAGACCATTCACTATGTGAAAGCCACCAATGCAAGCAACTTTGATGCACTCGGCAAGGCATTTAATCTCAATTCCACAGAGGTAGATGATCTGCGTATAATCAATGGCCACTACCCCAGCGGAGAGCCTCGCGCCGGGGATTGGATAAAAATCTTTAAACAGTAAAGCCCTTAAACAGAAAACTTAGATAACGAAACTGCCGTGACACAAAAAACTCCCAGACAACTGTTTCTGCTGCTGATTATTGTAATGATCATTTTCTGCACACTTATCAGCCTTGGCTACTGGCTTAAAAGCGGCGATAAGCTCCCAGATAACTGGGCTATGGATCAGCTCACCAATCCCGATAATGCAGAATTGCAAACCCGCATTAACCGTAAACTATTCGACAATTCCATGGTCGATGTTCCCGGGATCGGCGCCGATATCGACAGCAGTATCGATCAGGATGCTATGGAAGCGCGGCTGGCGGGTCTAACCAAAAATGTCACCACGCAAAAAATTCCCAGTGCACAGCAACTGGAAAAATTTTATCAACAGAATCGCGATAATTACCGAGAGCCAGCAAAACTCTGGCTGTGGGTGGATACCTTTAGTACCGCCCGTTATGGGGGCCAGGTTTTCGAGCAAGCACAGCAAGCACTCGGCAACCTATCAACTCGGGAAGCTGATCGGGAAACTGATCGGGAAACTAATAGCTTTGATCGCTACGGGGCTATTTTGTCGACTGAATTAGAAGAGAAATATGGACGGGCATTTACTGCAAAGTTGCTGTCGCTTATCAGAGACAGTGATTTATTACCCTGCTGGGCAGGGCCGATTAGCTCAGCTATCGGCGCACATCTAGTCTGTGTGAAAGAAATAGACTGGGGTGCTTACACACCCCTTGAAGAGATAAAATCTCAGCTGATTAATGACTGGCGTTTCTCGGTAGCAATCGGGAGTTAACAATCAAAGAGATAATTCTAAGCCATCAACTCGGCAAAGAACTTGCGCAAACCATCGGCGCCAGACTGTTCCCAGGTTTTTAATGCCGCAGTACCGACAATCGCCATATCTGCAGAACCGCGCAAGAAATCCATATCTTCCTTGCCACTAATACCAAAGCCAACACCAATCTGCGCGTCAGTATGCTGGCGACAGCGTTCGATCAGCGCCAGAACATCATCACCCATATTGGTTTTCGAACCGGTAACACCTTTGCGGGCAACCACATAAACCAGGCCGCGACTCACCGCACCAAGCTGGGCCAGACGCTTATCACTGCTAGTCGGCGTCATCAGAATAATCGGCTCAATACCCGCCTCTTCCGACAGGCGATGCAGATTGGCCGACTCTTCTACCGGAAGATCCGGCAGAATATAACCAACACCGCCCGCCGCTTTAAGGCGCTTAACAAAGGTCTCTTCACCCATCTTAAAGACAGTGTTGTAGTAACCCATCATCAACAGCTGAAAAGGAAAACGTTCGCTGGCCTGCTTCATAAACTCAAAGCAGTCCTCAACCGTAGTGCCAGCCTTTAGAGACTGCTCATTGGCGTTTACAAACAGCGGGCCATCGGCACTCGGCTCAGAAAATGGAAACTGCAGCTCAACCAGATCAACACCGGCTTCCGCCATAATCTCCAGTTCTTGCATATTGGCTTCAAAGGAAGGGTAACCACAGACCACATGGGCCATCACCAAAAGATCTTTATCTTTTTTACGTTCGGCAAGAAAGCTTTGCAGAGCCATTAGTTATTCTCCGCGCGGTACTGATCCGCTTTGCCATTAATAAATGTTTTCCACTTAGCATCATCCAATGCATCGGCAATGGTAAAGATATCTTTATCACCGCGACCGGATTGGTTGATCAATATAATTTCGTCTTTGCCCATAGTCGGCGCTTCTTTAATCGCCGTCACAAAAGCGTGAGTACTCTCCAGCGCAGGAATCAAACCCTCGGTGCGCATAGTCAGTCGCAACGCTTCCTTAACTTCAATATCAGTGGCCGCTTCAAAGCGCACCTTGCCCTTATCGTGGAGATGAGCAAAGATCGGGTTGACACCAATATAATCGAGACCGGCAGCAACCGAATGAGTCTCATTCATATTGCCTTCCTCGTTTTGCAGAAAATAGGTTTTAAAACCCTGAGCGACGCCGACAGTAGCATCGTCATAAGCCAGACGTGCAGCGTGCATATAAGAACCCACACCCTGACCACCGGCTTCACTGCCAATCAGCTCAACATTATCATCGTCAAAGAAGGCCTGGAAAATGCCCATGGCATTTGAACCACCACCGACACAGGCGTATACACGATCCGGCAATCTGCCAGTCTGGGCAAGCATCTGCTCGCGCGCCTCAAAGCCGATAATCGATTGGAACCAGCTAACCATCTCCGGGAACGGATGCGGCCCACAGGCGGTACCCAGAATATAATGGGTATCGGCCATATTGGTGACCCAATCGCGCATCGCTTCATTGATCGCATCTTTAAGCGTCTTCTGACCATCTTGGACAGCCACAACCTCAGCACCAAGATTTTCCATCCAGAATACATTGGGACGCTGTCGCGCCACATCCACTGCACCCATATAAATTTTACAGTCAAAGCCAAAGCGCGCCGCCATGGTCGCCGTGGCGAAGCCGTGCTGACCGGCACCGGTCTCGGCAATCACCTTGCGCTTGCCCAGGCGCTGACACAGCAGACCCTGACCCATCACATTGTTTACCTTATGAGAGCCGGTGTGATTGAGATCTTCACGCTTCACATAAATCTGTGCACCACCCAGTTTGCGCGACAGGTTTTCCAGATGAGTCACTGGCGTCGGGCGGCCGGAATAGCTCTGCATCAGGGCAACATAGTCCTGCCAGAATTTTGGATCCGATTTGCACTCGCGGAAACAGACCAACAACTCTTCAATTGTTGCATGTAGAATTTCAGGCAGAAAAACACCGCCGTATTCTCCGTAGTAACCTTCGCGGCCGTCGGAGAAGTCAAAAATATCCATGGAAAACCTCAATAGAAAGCGGCCAACTTCGCTGAAGGAGACCGCTTTTAGGATCAATCAAAATTAAACGTCTAGTTTATCCAAGTCACTAGACCGACACAACGCTCAGATTCAATGTTGTTTTAATCACTACCAGTAGCTTTTTTTATACGCAAAGACAGCGTGACCGGTTTATTAATCGCAGTCAGTTTTTGCCGATACCACTACCGGCGTGGATCTCCGCGACTTATCCACAAGTTTTTCAATGACTTACAAACTGCAAAACATGTATTTTCAGAAAAAAACACAAGATATAGTGGATTAGGGCTTGCAAGACACACCATGTAGGATAAACTGCTTCACCAGTTCCCCAGAGAATAAAAACAAAAACCAGGGAATTCAGTAGAAAATAAGTAGTTATTTAGACAGCTACTATTTATATATCCATAAAATAACCTCAGCAACATAGTGTATGTGAGCCGGGGAAGATGATTAAAAGGTCAGACAATCAATGAGCACCGCACCGAAACTAAAATCAGTAAAAGCCGCCAAAAAAACGCCAGAGATCAAAATGCAAGATGCATCTCTGGATATCTGGGACAAAAAATACCGACTTAAAGACAAGCAAGAGCAGCCTGTAGATGCAGATATCAATGCAACCTACGAGCGCGTTGCCAAGGCCCTGTCTGATGTCGAAGCCAAAGATAAGCGCGACGAGTGGAAAAAGCGTTTTGTCTGGGCACTCCAACACGGTGCAATCCCCGCCGGCCGAATTATCTCCAATGCCGGTGCTCAGGCCTACAAGCCAGCTACCTCTACCATTAACTGTACCGTGTCCGGTATTGTTCCCGATTCCATGCAGGGCATTCTCGAGCGCAACCTCGAAGCCGGTCTAACATTGAAAGCTGGCTGTGGTATCGGCTATGAATTCTCAACACTGCGTCCCAAAGGTGCCTATGTCTCCGGTGCTGGTGCCTACACCTCTGGACCGCTGTCGTTTATGGATATCTACGACAAGATGTGTTTTACCGTCTCATCCGCAGGCGGCCGCCGCGGTGCACAGATGGCCACCTTTGATGTCAGCCACCCGGATGTATTTGATTTTGTTCGCGCCAAGCGTGAAGACGGTCGTCTGCGTCAGTTCAACCTGTCGCTGCTGATCACCGAAGAATTTATTGAAGCAGTTCGCAACGACAGCACCTGGGACCTGACCTTCCCAGTTAGCGCTAAAGAAATCGAAGGCGGACTCGACCTCAAAGCTGACAATATCGTCTGGAAGCACTTCCCGACTACAGAAGCTTACACAACCAATAAAGAAGGTCTGGTTGCCTGTCGCATCTATGAAACCATTCGTGCACAGAAGCTGTGGAATGCGATTATGTCGTCCACCTACGACTATGCAGAGCCGGGCTTTATTCTGATCGACCAGGTCAACAAAAATAACAACAACTGGTTCTGTGAAGATATCCGCGCCACCAACCCCTGCGGTGAACAGCCCCTGCCCCCTTACGGCAGCTGCCTGCTCGGCTCGGTTAACCTAACCAAGTTTGTGCGCAATCCGTTTACCCCAGAAGCTTATTTCGACTGGGAAGAGTACGCAGAAGTTGTCGCTGTCTTTACCCGCATGCTGGATAACGTCGTTGAGATCAACGGCCTGCCACTCGATGGTCAGCGCAAAGAGATCGAATACAAGCGTCGTCACGGTATGGGCTTCCTCGGTCTGGGTTCAACCCTGACCATGCTGCGCATGAAGTACGGCGAGCAGGATTCACTGGAATTCACCGAGCGCGTAGCACAGGACATGGCTGTTTCTGGTCTGACTGCAGGTCTCGAACTGGCCCGTGAAAAAGGTCCAGCGCCAATTATGGAAGACGATTTTGATGTCACTGCCGCGCTGCTATTTAAGCGTCCAGAGCTGGCCAAAGACGGCATCAAAGTTGGCAGCACAATTAAAGGTAAAGTACTGCTCGGCAAGTACAGCAACTATATGCAGAATATCGCCACAGTTGCCCCAGAGCTGATCGACTCAATTATTGAAGAAGGCTGTCGCTTTAGCCACCACTCATCAATTGCGCCGACTGGCACCATCTCACTGTCACTGGCCAACAACGTCAGTAACGGTATCGAGCCAAGCTTTGCTCACCACTACTCGCGCAACGTCATTCGTGAAGGCAAGAAATCAAAAGAGAAAGTTGATGTTTTCTCCTACGAGCTGCTGGCATACCGCACGCTGATTAACGAAAAAGCCATGCCTTACGGCACCTCAGAAGAAGAAGCACTGCCCGACTACTTTATGAGCTCAGAAAATATTGTGCCCAAAGCCCACGTTGATATTCAGGCCGCCGCACAGAAGTGGGTTGACTCATCAATCTCGAAAACCATCAACGTACCTACCGACTGCGACTACGAAGATTTTAAAGATATCTACCTCTACGCCGCCGAGAAAGGCCTAAAAGGTTGCACCACATTCCGCTTTAATCCAGAAGCGTTCCAAGGTGTATTGGTAACCGAGAAAGATCTCGAAAACACCACTTACAGCTTTACCCTGGACGATGGTTCAACGGTTGAGTTTAAAGGTAATGAAGAGGTTGAGTACGACGGTGAAACCCATACTGCCGCCAACCTGTTTGATGCATTGAAAGAAGGTTACTACGGTAAATTCTGATCCAATTAATTAGATGCTGTAGCAACCAGCACGGAATAGCACGAGGAATAAAATGAGCAAGAAAATTGAAAGTAAAATTGTCTCCTACAAGGTAAGCACCGAAGAGCAGACAAAAGAAGCCGCGGCGAAAACAGCGGAGTCAAATATTATCCAGATGCACGAGAAGGTTTCGCGACCTGAAGCTCTGGCTGGCAGCACCTACAAGATCAAGACGCCAATGTCTGATCATGCGCTGTATTTGACGATTAACGATATTATTTTGAACGAGGGCACTGACCATGAGTTGCGCCGCCCGTTTGAAGTCTTTATCAACTCGAAAAACATGGATCACTTCCAGTGGATTGTGGCACTGACTCGCGTTATCTCTGCGGTATTCCGCAAAGGTGGTGACTGCACATTCCTGGTGGAAGAGCTCAAGGCTGTATTTGATCCGCAGGGTGGTTACTTTAAGCCTGGCGGTAAGTTTATGCCCTCACTAGTCGCTGAGATTGGCTGGGCGATCGAAGATCATCTGCAGAAAATTGGCATGCTCAAAAAGCCAGAAATCCCAGAGCACCAGCAGAAAATTATGGACGAAAAGCGCGCTGAGTTTGAAGGCTCCGCTGCTGCGCCTGCTGCTTCAGAGAGCAGTGATTTCCCACCCACTGCAGAGGTCTGCAAGAAGTGTAGCGTGAAAGCGGTTATCCTGATGGATGGCTGTATGACCTGCCTAAACTGCGGCGATTCTAAATGTGGCTAGCGAGTATCGCTTATCCAAATATTAAAAAGGGGTGCTTTTCAGCACCCCTTTTTAATTCTTACCAATACATAACAGCAATAGGATTTTGATCTAATTCAGAAGACTATTAAATTCAGCAATTGGTTCCGGTCGAGCAAAAAAATAACCTTGAAATAATTGGCAGCCTAAGGACTCTAAATAGTCATACTGATCCTGCGACTCCACCCCCTCAGCAACCACCTCTAATCCAAGGCTTTTCGACATTCCAACTATCGTCTTGACAATGATTTCATCACTTTCCTTAGAGCCTATATTATGGATAAACGATTGGTCTATTTTTAGTTGCGATAGTGGCAATTTAGTCAGATAAGACATAGATGAAAATCCAGTACCAAAATCATCTAAGGAAAACCCAACCCCCGCAGCCTTAAGTTCACCCATTTTGGTGACAGCCTCTTCTGTATTCTCTAATAAAATTCTTTCTGTCAGCTCTAGTTTAAGCAATTTAGGATCAACCGTGACTTTCGATAAACTCTTCAGCACCTCCGCTACAAAATCGGCTTGATGGAACTGACGTGGACTAATATTAATTGACAATGTCATAGCTGATGTTTGGCTATTAGCTTGCCATTTTTTTAACTGAGCACAAGCAGATTCTAAAACCCAGTATCCTATAGGAAGAATCAACCCTGATTCCTCAGCAAGAGGAATGAAATCATCGGGTGATATAACGCCAAGCTTCGGATGCTCCCAACGAATTAATGCCTCTGCACCTATTATCTTATTGGAACCATCAACCTGGGCCTGGTAATAGAGTTGGAATTGATGGTTAATAAGTGCATTGTGCAAAGCATTTTCAAGCTTTACTCGCTGTGCGATATTTTCCTGCATCTGAGGATCAAAAAATCTCAGCATATTACGTCCTGACTTTTTCGCCTGATACATGGCCAAATCAGCCTGCTTAAGCAGTTCATCCGCATTAGCACCATGACTATTGAATAGAGTGGCGCCAATACTTGCACTGCAAAAGTACTCATGATCTTTCAAAAAATAGGGCCTACTGAGTGATGCCAAAATCTTTTTGGCCACAACTTCAGTCTGGGCCGGCGCATCCTCGGTGATATTCTGCAAAATAACCACAAATTCATCACCCCCTATACGGGCAACCGAGTCTTCAATCCGCAAGCAGCTCCTTAATCGCTCGGCTACCTGAACCAACATCAGATCGCCATAGCTATGACCCAGTGAATCGTTTAATGATTTAAAATTATCTAGGTCAATAAAAAGCAGCGCGGCCATCTGGCCACTTCGGGCGCCAGTGCCTACAGCTTGATTTAATCTATCCATAAGCAAACGCCTATTGGGTAGACCTGTGAGGGGGTCAAAAAAGGCTAAACTATAAATTTCATCGGCATCCTGTTTACTTTTGGTAATATCTGCAAAGCCAATAACATAGTGACTAACCTCCCCTGAAACCTTATGAATTGCCGTGATACTTAGGTGCAGTGGAATGATTTCACCATTTTTAGATTTGCTGGAAACCTCACCTTCCCAGCCATCACTTCTTTCTAAAGACTTAAATATTTTTTTATAAAAGTTGCGGTCATGTTGATCGGAATTCAATAGATCTGGCATTTTACCAATAACGTCTTCTTCATTGAATCCAGTGATTTTTATGAAAGCACTATTGACCCGCAGCACATTCAAATCACCATCGGTAATAATGGTTCCCTCCTGACTGTTGAACGTGATCGCAGAGACTTTTAATTCTTCAAGCTGTCTATTCCATTCAGTTAAATCTTTGATAAAAAAAGTAAAGATGTACTCTTTAATTCGCGGAAAGGATATTATGTACACGTCTGCAGCAACTTTTTTACCATCTGACCTGACGACATTCATCTTAATACGGTCACGCTTAAAACGACCATTACCCTTACCATATCCATGGCCATTTTCTTCAACAATTCGATCCATTTCAGTTCTAATCGACTCACGCTGCTCGGGTTCCACAATCAATTCAAGTAGCGACTTGTTTAATGTATATTCAGGGGTATACCCAAGAATTTCTTCTGCTTTGGGGTTCC
>Ga0209196_1003060_pt1 | contig 10318 bp, 4 predicted proteins | sample COGITO_mtgs_1105_5_FD_184801 | JGI IMG/M metagenome (GOLD analysis project Ga0209196, IMG submission 184801) | Pelagic marine microbial communities from North Sea - COGITO_mtgs_110509 (SPAdes) (version 2) | ecosystem: Environmental > Aquatic > Marine > Epipelagic ... | reverse complement strand
CGCCTTCTTTTCTATTGGTTAAAAACCCTAATTCTACTAAAACACTTGGCATGATAGTTTCTCTTAAAACCTGAAAATTATCTTGTTTTACTTTTCTATTATTTCTTTTTAATTTAAAAGTAAAGTTATTTTGAATTAAGCTGGCAATAGCTAAACTTTTATCTAAATTTTCTTCTTGAAGCAAGGATAAACCAATCACAGATTCTGCAGAATTTGAATCAAAACCTTCGTATTTATCTCTGTAATTATCCTCTAAAAGAATTACTGCGTTTTCTCTTTTGGCTATTTCTAGGTTTTTTTTATTCCCTCTTAAACCTAACACAAAAGTTCCTGCACCGAATGCATTTGAAGTATGCGAATCACAATGAACAGAAACAAATAAATCTGCTTTTGCCTGATTTGCTATATCTCCTCTTTTCCATAAATCTATAAAAACATCTTTATTTCTAGTGTAAAGCACTTTAACATCTTTATGTTTTTCTAACAATGCCCCTATCTTTAAAACTACTTTCAAAGCAATACTTTTCTCTTTAAATCCGTTACCTAAATTGCCCGGATCCTTTCCGCCATGGCCAGCATCTAAGACAACAACATATTCTTTTTGAGCACAGACAGAAAAGCTGTTGCTTAGAAATATAAAGAATAGTAAAAAGAGAATTTTTCTTTTGATAATATTTTTGTGTTTTTGTTGGGATTGCATCAATAAAATTTAACTAATTTTGTTTATTAAATTTGCTGTGGCAGATAATGCCCCATACTTTTATTCATTTACAAAAATAACATTTAAAGCATTGCAAACAAACCTATCATATATACTTTTATTTTTCTGCTTCTTTTTTGCAAAGCTAGGTTTTTCTCAAGATATAAAACCAATTAACGGAATTTTAGTTCCTTTAGTTAAGCAAGACACCGTATCCAAAAAACAAATTAAAGAGATTACTTCAATAAAAAAAGATACTTTACTACTCAAGAAAAAAGACACAATTGCAATAGATTCTATAAAACCGAAAGAATCCATAGAAGATCTTATTACGCATGTTGCTAAAGATTATACCATACAAAATGCAAAGGATAAAACGGTTACATTATATAATGAAGCAAACATTACTTATACAGATATAGATTTAAAAGCTGGTATAATTGTAGTTGATTACGTTAAAAACACACTCTTTGCTAAAGGAATTAAAGATAGTTTAGAGTATACCCAGCGCCCTGTTTTTAAGCAAGGAAGTGAGGAATCTGAGCAAGATTCCATGATCTACAACTTCAAAACTAAGAAAGCCTTAATTTATGGCTTAAAAACCAAACAAGGTGAAATGTTTACGTTTGGTAAAAAAACTAAAAGAGTAAATGATTCTACTATTTACGTGAGAGATATTAAATTTACTACATCTGAAAAATTAGATTATTACATTGGAACAAGCAAAGCTAAAATTATACCTGGAAAAAAAATAATTGTTGGCGGTAGTCAATTGTATCTTGCAGATGTGCCAACACCTATCTATTTACCTTTTGCCTATTTCCCAATTACCTCAACAAGTGTATCTGGTTTTTTAATTCCTGCCTTTGATACCGGAAGTAGTTCTAGAGGTATTGGTTTTCAGAACGGTGGCTATTATTTTGCGATAAGTGATTATGTTGATTTAGCAATTACTGGAGATGCCTATTCAAATGGAAGTTGGGGTTTTAGAGCAAATTCAAACTATAAAAAGAGGTATCGTTTTGGTGGAACTTTTAATTTTAATTTCGAAAATAATATCAACGGAATAAGGGGTTTTGATGACTATCTTAAAAGTAATCGATATAATTTGAGATGGTCTCACAATCAAGACGCTAAAGCAAGTCCGAATTCTAGATTTACAGCATCTGTAAACCTAGGAAGTAGTAAATTTTTTAGAGAATCTCAAAATCAGTTTAATGTTGCACAAACACAGACTAACACTCTTAGTTCTTCTATAAACTATAGTAAGACTTTTGTTGGCACCCCTTTTAACCTTAACGTTACAGCACAGCACCAACAAAACACCAATACAGAGAAAATCACCATGACATTGCCGGCTTTATCTGTAAATATGAATAGAATTTACCCTTTTGCAGGAAAAGGTGGTGTAAAAAAGAATCCAATTCAAAAAATGGGTTTTAATTACACCTTAGATAGTAAGTATTTAATTAATACTACAGATGAAGAATTTTTAACTGCAAAAATGTTTGAAACTTCTAGGTCTGGTATGCAGCACAAAACGGGTACAAACACAAATTTTAAAGCATTAAAATATTTTACAGTATCTCCTAGCGTTAGTTATGAAGAAACCTGGCAATTTGATTATATTCAGAAAAAATATGATGTTAATGAAAATGTTATTGTTACCGATACTTTAAGAGGATTTAAAAGCTTTAGAGAATATAATGCTGGTGTAAGTTTATCTACCAATATTTACGGTACTTTTAACTTCAAAAAAGGAAGACTAAAGGCTATAAGGCATACTTTTAGACCTTCTGTTTCTTATTCATATAGGCCAGATTTTGAACAAAAATATTTAAAACAAGTACAAGCAAGTAATGACCCTAATGACTTGCAAGATTATACTGTTTTTGATCAAGGAATTTACGGAAAACCAGCCTCTGGATTAAGCAACGCTATTGGTATTTCTTTAAACAACGTTTTAGAAGCTAAAGTTGCTCCGAAAGATCCAGACAGTGATGACGAAGACGAAAAAGTATCGATTTTAAATAATTTAAATTTTAATAGTTCTTACAATATTGCAGCAGACAGTTTACGCTGGTCTCCCGTTAGTTTTTCTGCAGGAACTCGTTTATTTAAGGATAAATTATCTGTAAACCTAAATGGTTCCTTCGATCCTTATAAGGTAATTGCCTCTTCAAATGGGTCCCCTCTTAGAATTAATGAGTTTAATGACAACTTTTCAGGTTTGAGGTTAACAAATGCGAGTTTAACCGCAAATTATTCTATTTCTAGTGCAGATTTCAAAAAAGATGAAAAAGGAGCTAAGAAAAAAGAGAATACAGATCCTAATAATTCTCAAGATTTAATTGGTGCAGACATCAATCCAACAGATAGATTTGGGAAAAGAAATAATACTACAAATACAAGTGAAGAGGATAAAAACAAAACAGCAAAACTATACCAAGCAGAAATACCGTGGTCTATTAACCTAGCATATTCTACGGGCTACAGAAACAATGGATTAGAAAGTGGGGATATTACCGTAAATAGTATTATGTTTAGTGGTAATCTAGAATTATCTCCAAAATGGAAAATGGGATATTCTTCTGGTTATGACGTTAAAGGAGGTGCCTTTACCTTTTCTAGATTTAATTTTACAAGAGATTTAGATAGTTGGAATTTAAATTTTAATTGGGTTCCTTTTGGCACTAATTCTTCTTATACTTTTTTTATCGGTGTAAAATCTTCCATTTTATCCGATTTAAAATGGGATAAAAATAAGCCACCAGATAGAAGGCTTTTTTAATTATATGTTTAAAAATAAATGAAGCAAATTATAACGTATTTAGTAGCCACTATTCTACTAGTAGCATGTTCCTCTAAAAAAGGTAGGGAAACAAGTATTGAAGCATTAAATAAAGAAACTTTATATATCAAAAAAATGAAAAAAATAATCACTACAGTTAAAGCCCCTGCGCCTATTGGCTCATATAATCAGGCAGTATTATCAGGAAACACTCTATACACTTCTGGTCAAATTGCAATTAATCCAAAAACCGGAAAATTAGTTTTAGACAATATACAGGCTGAAACAAGACAAGTAATGGAAAACTTGAAGCAGGTTTTATTGGCTGCTGATATGACTTTTGAAAACGTAATTAAAACATCTATATTTATTTCTGACATGCATAATTTTTCGGAAATTAATACTGTCTATGGAGTGTATTTTAATGATGAAACCGCTCCCGCTAGAGAAACAGTAGAAGTTGCAAATTTACCTAAGTTTGTAAATGTAGAAATTAGTGCGATTGCCGTGAAATAACTAAATACTTAAATTGCATAAAAAAACCTGATAGAATTAAATCTATCAGGTTTTTTATTGAATTTATTTTGAATCTATAAAGATGCAGAGTATTCTATTAAATCTACAATTTTAGTTGAATATCCAATTTCATTATCATACCAAGAAACGACCTTTACAAAGTTATCATTTAATGCGATACCTGCATTAGCGTCAAATATAGAAGTACGAGTATCTCCAATAAAATCTTGAGAAACTACTAAATCTTCTGTATATCCTAATACACCTTTCATTGGTCCACTTTCAGAAGCTGTTTTCATTGCTGCACAAATTTCTGCATATGTAGCTGGCTTTTCTAATTTCACTGTTAAATCTACAACAGAAACATCCATAGTAGGAACTCTAAAAGCCATACCTGTTAATTTACCGTTTAAAGCAGGAATTACTTTTCCTACAGCTTTTGCCGCCCCGGTAGACGAAGGTATAATATTATGAATAGCAGAACGTCCACCTCTCCAATCTTTCATAGAGGGTCCATCTACCGTTTTTTGAGTTGCAGTTGCAGCATGCACAGTTGTCATTAAACCTTCAGAAATTCCCCAATTGTCATTTAAAACTTTCGCAATAGGTGACAAACAGTTTGTTGTACAAGATGCGTTAGAAAAAATTTGTTGATCTGCTTTTAATTCTGTATTGTTTACACCCATAACAAACATAGGTGTATGATCTTTGGATGGTGCAGATAAAACAACTTTTTTAGCACCTGCTAATAAGTGTTTTCCTGCAGTTTCTTCTGTTAAGAAAAAACCTGTAGATTCAATTACATAATCAGCACCTACTTCATTCCATTTTAAATTTGCAGGATCTCTTTCCGCAGTAATTCTAATTTCATTTCCGTTCACAACTAACATACCGTTTTTCACATCAACAGTTCCGTCAAAATTTCCATGAACTGAGTCATATTTTAACATATATGCTAAATAATCTACATCTAATAAATCATTAATAGCTACTACTTGTACATTGTCTCTTGTTACTGATGATCTGAATGCTAATCTTCCAATTCTTCCAAATCCGTTAATCCCTACTTTTATCATAATATAATCTTTATTTACTTATTTGTATTACGTTGTCATAATATCAGAAACTCTTAAAAGCTCCTGATTGATTGAATGACCTCCTTTTATTGCTTCTGAAATACTCGAACTAATTACCTCATTATCTTTTAAGCCCACCATCAAGTTAGTTTTACCATCTAATAATAATTCAACAGACTTTACACCTAACCTACTTGCTAGTACTCTGTCAAAACAAGAAGGGGAACCCCCTCTTTGCATATGACCTAAAATTGACACTCTAACATCATACTCTGGTAAGTTATCCTCTACGTACTTTGCCAACTCGTATACATTCTTTCCCGATTTATCTCCTTCTGCTACCACTACAATACTAGATGATTTACCTGTTCTTCTGCTCTTTTTAAGAGACTCTAACATTCTATCTAAGCCTAAATCCTCTTCGGGTATTAAAATCTCCTCTGCTCCTGCACCTACTCCTGCATTTAATGCAATAAAACCAGCGTCCCTTCCCATTACTTCAACAAAGAATAATCTATTGTGAGAAGATGCTGTATCTCTAATTTTATCTATTGCTTCTACAGCGGTATTTAAAGCTGTATCGTACCCAATTGTATGAGAAGTTCCAAAAATATCATTGTCAATAGTACCAGGAATTCCAATAATAGGAAATTCAAATTCTTCATTAAAAATAACTGCCCCGGTAAAAGAACCATCTCCACCTATAACAACAAGGGCTTCAATACCATTTTCTTTTAGATTTTCGTAAGCTTTTAATCTACCTTCTTTAGTTCTAAATTCTTTTGACCTTGCAGATTTCAAAATAGTACCGCCTTTGTTAATAATATTATTAACATTTCTTGCAGTTAATTCTACAAAATCCCCTTCGATAAGACCTTCATAGCCTCTGTATATTCCTACACAACTTAAACTGTAATAAGCACATGCTCTAACCACAGATCTTATTGCTGCATTCATTCCTGGAGCGTCTCCTCCAGAAGTCATGACTGCTATTTTTTTAATTTTCTTCATATTTTATAGTGTAAAATTACTGCTTTTTAAGCATTTAAATAAAAAAATCTACGAAATCGTTTTAGCCTATTTACCCTTTATTTTAAAGGGTTTATAAATAAGTATTATTAAATATCTCTTAATTTTTAATACAATTTTCAAAAGAGATTTAAGTTCCTCTAAAGTAGCTTTTATACTTTTAAGAGGTATATCATTTAATTTCCACTAAAATCTTCTAAAACTTTTGTTTTTATGGAATCTTTCTTTACTAATTCCTTTAATTTTAATTGCTTTTTTTTCTTTAAACCAATCTTTGTCAATAAACTATTTAGAGTATTAAAATTCACCTGATAAGATAAGCCTAAACCTTGCGTATACCCCTGATCTTCTGTAGTATATTGAATTTCATTTTGCCTATTAAAAATAACGCCTCTAAAACTCCCTTCTGTATTTAGTAAAACCTCTACTTTTACTTCACCAATTACACTGGATTGAGTTTGTGTGCCAATAGGAACGCCTACTTTTCCATTAATAATTACATTATCACCTACTTTTGTACTTACAGATAAATCTACTTGATTGTCTATATTCAATCGATCTAAATCACTGTTATTTTGTTCTTGTTGGTAATCCACATCTAACTTAAACTTACTATCTGGCGTATTTAAAATACTAGAAAATGCAGATGAAATGGCGCTTGAAGCAGTATTTGTTATGTTCGACTTTGCATCAAAACCTATTTTATCAGGGTTTATAAAATTACCAAAAGCTAAAAGTGATATAAACTGTTTTGTTTTTTCATTTACATTATTATCATTTAAGATAAACTCTAACTCGTTGGCAATTGTTGCCTCTACGTTTGTTAATTGAATATCTAGTTCTTGCTTAGAATTAAATAAACCTCCAGAAATTCTTGTTACTAAATCTACTTCTATATTTCTATTAGAATTAAAATTCTCAAGTAAAACACCAGGATTTGCTTTTGCTTTATAAACAGCTGTTACATCTAAATTGGCATCTGCAGGGTTCCCATTCCAAGAAACGGTTCCTCCTTTTTGAATAATAAATGGTTTGTTTACAAAACCGCCATACTTAAAGTCATAAACTCCACCATTCACAATATAATCACCAAACATATTAAATTTACCTCTGGTATTAATTTCTATTTGAAGGTTTCCAGTACCCCTTCCAGATAATTGACTTCCATAAACTTCATCAATTACAACCTCGGCTACAGCATCTTTTGTAACTTCTAAATCTATATTTAAAGTAAGTCCTTTTAAAGACTCCAAAGCAATTTCTTTTTGACGTTCTTTTACTACTATTTTGTCCGATTTAAAGTAAATAAGACCATAACTGTCGACTGTTTGAACATCTTTTAATGGAACTACGAAAATAGTTCCCGGCATTGTTTTAGCATTAATATCTATTGTTAAGCGATCTGTTAAACCAAAAATATCTGCAGAACCATCTATAAAAGCAGCACCATAATACTGTGCTTCTTCTTTATTTTCTGTATCTAAAACCATTAAATTATCACTCTCTATCTTCAAGCTTAAAAACCATTGTTTAAAATTAAAGTGAGAAATATCTCCCTTTAAGACTCCTTTAGTATTATTTTTTATATCTCGAAGTTTAAAATCTTCTAAAATAAAAGATTGTTCTAATAAAGTAATAACAGATTCTCCTTCAAAATCATAGTTTATATTTAAATAAGGAAACTTTAAACCTGCATTATTAAGACGAAGTGCCCCATCCATATCTGGATTACTTATAAAGCCTCTTAAAGTGAAATTTCCTGTTGCACTTCCCCTTAAAGAGGATAAAACATTTTTACCTAAAGGACTAAACGCATTCAATTTAAAGTCTTCTAAGAAGACTTCTAAATCTATAATTGGCCTTTCTGCTGAAAAATCTAAAGTACCACTTGCCGAAATACTCTTGACATCTTTGCTTTCTATAAATAAATCTGTGCTATACTTCTTATAAGAATTTTCACCTTTTATATTTAAAAATAAATCTCCTTGATTAAAGTTGTTTACTTCAAAATTTGCTATTTTAAGAGAACCTTCGGGTGCATAAATACCCTCTTTTTGAACAAAATCTAAAGAACCGGAAAGCACTCCTTTTAAAGCTAAACTATCTATTTTGGGTAAAAAACTCTGTAGCTTCACTTTTGTGAAATCAACTAAAAGAACCTTTTCTTCTGTTCCTTTTAAATTCCCTATAAATTTAATTTTTTGCTCTCCTGAGACTAATTTAAATTGACTAAAATTAAATTCATTTGTTTTTAAATCAAATGTGATTTTATCTGTGTTTTTATTATCTGGATTAATGTTCCAGTTGTTTTCTTTAAAGATAAAGGATGATTTCTCAAAACCTAATACAGATTTCCCTTCAGAATTAAAGGTGTAAAAAAAGTCTAAATTAAAATCTTCATTCTTTTTATTTCCTCCCTTAAAAATAGATTTAAAATACAAGGTATCGTTCTCTGTTCTATTTAATAGATTTAATTTAGATATGTTATAATACGCTGTCTTTACCTCATCTGCCGTTAAAGAAGTATTGTATAATTTGTTTTTATTATCTGTTCTAAAAGAAAGATCTTTTACCTCTGTTCCAAAAGCATCTATTCTTGGTGAATTAAGGCTTAGTCGAAATAGCTCTTTATCTGCATTTATTTTTCCTTTTATTTTTGTTTTATCGTCAATAAAAACCTTCGGAAAAAAAACATTAATAATTTGGTTGTAAACTATAAAATTAAAATCTAAATATTGTTTAGGCTCCACCTTGTAAGGTTTATAATTAGTATAAATACTACCCAATGCATTCTGAGCTACTCTTGGTAATTCAGAAAATGAAAACTTTCCCTTAATAGAACCCTGTGTAATATCCTTAGAAGCAACATCTATGGTTTTTATACTATCCTTTAAAGAGCTGGTAAGGGTAAACTCTTCAAAACGGTGCTCTTCTTTTTGATTTGTATACCGAACGTTTTTAAAATTTGCGATTCCAGTAATATCGTCAAATGTATTTCCCGCTATATCTAATGCTATAACTCCTTTTACTATAGCAGTGGTATCTCTTGTAAATAGATTAGTTTCTTTTAGGTTTAAGTAAGAAATATTAGATTTAAAATCGAACTTATGTATTTCAGTTGATAAATCTACCAAACCATTAAGTTTCATTTTTAAATTAGTATCATCAATTACTAAACTTCCATCAAACTTATTATTTTGATACTGACCATTCGCAATAATATTATGATAAGAATAATCATTAATATTAAGCTCAGAAACAGCACCTACGAACTTGGTATTCATCTTACCTAACTTAAAACCACTTCCTTTTACAATTCCTTTTAAAGATACATTACCAATAATAGGATTATTCAAAAAGGAACCAATATTAAATTTGACAAACTGAATATCTCCTTTATAAGAAGCCGTTTCAATCTCATCTCCATTATTAATTTCTAAATCTGTAACTACAGTGCCTATTTGAGATTTCAAAGTTAAAATAGCTTTCACTTTAGAAGGAGCTATATTTACTTTTCCTTTAACATCAAATTGACCAATTTTTTCAAATTCTGAAGGTAAATTTTCACCCAATAAAATAGGTGCTATATTTTTCAATTTTTTATAGCTTGCAGTTAAAGTATTCAAATCACCATTAAAAATAAAACCTCTTTCTCTATTTACCGCATTTTTAAAATCTAAATTTCCATCTAATCTTATTCCTTTTTCTGTTGTAAGTTTTAAATTATTAAGATTAAAATTATTTAACTTTCCTTTCATTTTTCCTGAAAAAGAAATCATATCCCCTCCATTTAATTCACTATAAATTTTTTTTAAATCGAGAACCTTTAAATTACTTTCTTTAAATTCTGCTTCTATTTGAACCTTATCGTTGAAATTAGATAAACCACCTCTACCATAGGTAAAAAAGATATTTGCACTTAAACGAGAGTTTTTAGTTTCTAAGATAGTACTCTCAAAAGTCATAGCACTTTTAGTAAACTTATAATTGGTAGTAAAGCTAGTTACCTGCAAATCTTGGTTTGTCCTAAAATACAAGCCTCTTGTATTTAAAGCAACAACAGCACCAACGATGTCTAGATCTTGCACATTACCTCCAATATTAGTTGCAGAAAAATTTAATGGTTTTTCTTTATTATCATTACTTATTCTTAAATCTAAGTTCTGAATATATACGTTATTCGCTTTTAAAATAAACGGAAGATCT
>Ga0209196_1003030_pt1 | contig 10403 bp, 6 predicted proteins | sample COGITO_mtgs_1105_5_FD_184801 | JGI IMG/M metagenome (GOLD analysis project Ga0209196, IMG submission 184801) | Pelagic marine microbial communities from North Sea - COGITO_mtgs_110509 (SPAdes) (version 2) | ecosystem: Environmental > Aquatic > Marine > Epipelagic ... | reverse complement strand
GAACATAAATCTGTAAATGGTGTGGTACAACGCATACAAAACGGAGAAACCTGTGCCTTAATTTCTGATGCAGGAACACCGGCAATTTCAGACCCTGGGTTTTTATTAACTCGTGCCTGCATACAAAACAATATTGAAGTAGACTGCCTACCCGGCGCCACAGCTTTTGTGCCTGCCATAGTAAATTCTGGATTTCCAAATGACCGTTTTGTTTTTGAAGGTTTTTTACCGGTTAAAAAAGGTCGACAAACGCGTTTGTTAGAATTGGCAGAAGAAACACGTACCATGATTTTTTATGAATCTCCTCACAAATTACTAAAAACCTTAGCACATTTTGCTGAATATTTTGGTGATAACCGTCTAGTTTCTGTGTCTAGAGAACTCACCAAACTATTTGAAGAAACACAACGGGGCACTGCTACTGAAGTACATGCCTATTATACAAACAAACCACCTAAAGGAGAGATTGTTATTGTAGTTGCTGGGAAAAAATAGTTATTTGATAATTAATCGTTTCATCGTTTCAAATCGTTTTCCATAATCTTTTCTGGCACCTATCATCAGAATATAATTCCCTTTTTTTAGTGAACTTAAGTTAAGTTGAATTTCTGAAAGACCTTCTAATTTTTCAAAACCTTCATTCCAAACCAATCGACCTAAGATATCATATACCTTTACTAATAAATCTCCTTCTTGTTCTGGTAAGTAATACTGTACAGTAAAATTTCCACTACTTGGGTTTGGAAATATATTAACTTTAATTTTTTCAAATTCTGAAATAGATAAACTACTCTCCACATTGACATAACCAATCCTGAGAGCCTCACTAGAAATATTCTGATTTGATTCACTTGATAAAACTACGTTAGAGATCTCGAATGTATACTGACCTAAATCTATAGTATTTTCAACAAAGATTGGAAGTGTTAAAATAGTTTCATCACCAGAGATGATAAAGTCATTACTGACTGTGTAGATTATAAATCTATAGTTATTGTTTCCTAATGAAGATATTGAAGTTGTGAAATTATTTAAAATAGAAGTTTCAACAACATTGTCTAGGTCAAAAATGAATCCTTCCGGAATATTTAAGTCGTATTGAATGGCTCTTATATTTTCATTGTTTACCAAGTTTAAGGGTATCTCATATGAATTCCCTTTAAATACATTGGTGTCTGAAATAGATAAATAATTTGGAGAAAATACATTGGCTAATACATTAATAATTTGCTGTTCTTCTGGGGAGTTATTTCTGATAGAAATATTTTCATTTAGACTACCAATCTGTATGGGTGCATACTCAAGTACTACAGTAACACTTTCATTCACTTCCAAGGTTGTTGGGACCTCTAAAGGAAACGATAACTTACTTGAATCAAAAACTAGCTCATCAATGATTAAAGAAGCAGCCCCTGTATTAGTTAGAGTAATATTGGTTGTTTGCACTTCTGTAATTGGTATATTTCCATAATCTACAACTTGAACGCTTGTTGATAGGAAGGGCGCATTGATGGTAAAACTACCGTTGTAAACATCAGATGTGATATCGCCTAGTTCTACATTAGAAATAATTGGATTGGTAATAGGGAGTGTATAGGTTCCTGAGTTTATATTTGGAATAATTTTAAAGCTAAAGACCTCTCCATCATTTCCTGTGAAGTTTGTGTTTGAACTAGAAAATGAAACAAAACGAAGCGTATTACTATCAATCATACTAGCGGCTATAGTATGATCCTCTGATCTTAATGAAAAAATAGTGGAATTTTCAACATAACTTACATCATTGGGGAGTGTTATATCAAACTGAAATCCGCTGAAAGATTCCATATTAGAGATCGACACAGGTATTGTAATTTCAGAATTAGATTCACCTTGTCCAGAGCCAATGTAAATTTCATTTACAGCAAAAATATCAGCCTGAATTGTTGTGCTTTGAATAGCCCTCAAAGGATCTTGATCATTCGTTGAAAAGGAAAGTTCATTTGTAACTTCTTGTTTGGAAGAAGTGTCCACTTCAACTGTAAATGAAGAACTATTACCAGGAGTTATGGTTACAGGTAAAGTTTGTATAATAGAAAAGGGTGCATCGATAGCGTATGAAGTAATCACCAAATTTTCATTTCCTGCATTGGCAATAGTAACGCTTTGCATAGGTGAAGAATTAATCGGTATTTCTCCAAAATTCACTTCAGTTGTTGTTAGATTATATCTAGGACCAAGAAGGGTAACGCTACCACTTGTAGCACTAACACTTATAGATTCCCCATTTTGGTCTGAAAGAACAATATCAGACATCAACAAATTGTAAGTTCCAGGTTCATTCTCACTACTAAAAGTTAGGCTTAAAACCGTACCACTTCCAGTACTAATTACCTCATTAGAGGCTGAATAAACCAATACTCGAATTGTATTATTATCTACAGTACTTACAGTTAGGCTGTGGTTTTCTGCTCTGGTATTTAGAGCGTTATAAGATGATAACTGATATGCATTTTCGTTATGGCTAAGGTCTAACTGAAACGCAGTAATATCAGTTGAATTAGTAAGGCTTATATCTAGGGTAAAATTATTACCTACCTCTTCAGATTCTGAAGAAATACTAAAAGTATTTTGCGCGGCAGCTGAAAAGCTGATTAGTGAAATTAATAATCCGAGGATCTTTTTCATAATTAAAAATTACCTAACAATCAGTTTTTTATTAGCAATGTTTTTTATAGAACCGCCTTTATTAGCTGTGATAAGAACGATATAATTTCCGGTTTTTAGTCTACTCAATTCCATTGGTGTTTTAGAGATTCCCTCTCTATTCTCTAATACTTGTATATGCACCAATCTTCCTAGCATGTCATAAACTTTAGCAACCACTCCATCCATTTGTTCAGGTAGATAGTATTCTAAGTTTACAACTCCTTCAGTAGGATTTGGAAATAGGTTTAAAAACTGAAGATTCTTATTCTGAAACGGTGCATCGATGGTGCTTAATACACCATTGTTAAGAACTGCTGTTAATTTTGAACCTGTTGTGGTTCCAACAACTGCCTGTTCTATATCAAATTCTTGTGAGGCATCTAGCCTGGTTAAAATTTTTGTTTTAGAACTGGCTATCATTGTATTGTTAAAGCTATACAACATTAGTATTTTTGAATCTTCTTGCGTATAGTCTAGATGTTCTATGGTTGGCAAATCTTCTGTTAAGATATACTCAAAATCAACATCAAAAGCCAATTGTATGCCACCAATGTTATGATCAGACGCTACGAATAAATCATTGCCTTCCCAAGTAAAGTTCGCAGTTCCAATAGCTTGGCTAGGGTAAAATTGAATCTCGTTAGATCCAACAGTACTATCTGAAGTACTAGAGGGATTTAATATAATATCTACCGTACCTACAATGTCTAAGACATTAATCGTTTCATCGGCATTCACATCTCCTGCAACAAAGATGAATGGGGTTGGATTGTTCCCTAGAATATAATCCACATCATGAACAAGATCAAGTACATCTACAGCAAAATCTCCATTACTATCTCCAAGTGTGGAGGTAAGGGGCGCTGAGGATACGGTTTGTGAAAAGTCCGTCTCTTCAAAACTGGTTCTAAGTATTTTATATTTGTAAAAGTAGGTTTCTCCTTCTAAAACATCAAAGTCAGAGTAATAAATACCCGTAGTAGATTCATCTGTATCTTCAATAATTAAGGAATCGTTGAGCTGAACCGGATCACTTTCCACACCATCAGCATCCAACTGATAGCGATACATATTGTAGCCCAATACATCATCCAGTTCATCTGCACTAGGCGCAACCCACTCCAGATCAATCTTTCCTAAACCACCTCGGGCTAAAAAGCCAGTAGAGGCTGAACCTGCCGATTGTAGTAAGAAATTAAAACGTGAATCCTCTATAGGAACAAAAAAGTTATCTAAGTCCATTGCTCCTTGAACACGAATGCGGTTGATCCCATCAGCAGCACTTACTGTAATCGTATGGTTTACTGTATATATTTTACCATCTTCTGACCAGGTACCCTCTTCGTTGACTAAATTCTGTGTATACGGAAAAACTACTCCATAAAAAAGTTGTGGATCAATTGTAGTATCCATTGCTCTATTGAAGTAAACCTTAAACTCATGTTCTCCAACTCCTAAAGGATCCATTAAAGCGTATTGATCTTGTGCGTCTTTTCCATTAACTATAACTTTCCAAACAATACCATTTGTGAGTTCACTTGGTGTTGTTGCATAATTTACAGTATAAATTCCTCTAGATCCATCTTCAAAAAAATCAATAACTCTAGATGCCGCTGTCTCAATATTTCCTGTGCCAAAATAATTTGGTTGTGTTAGTGCTGCATTGGTTCCACTTCCAAAAATAACACTTAGAGGATTAACACCAATATCATTAAATGTATTATTCATAATATTGTTGTATTTGAAATTATCAGAAGTAATCGACATTCCTAAAGGTCCAGTAGCATTGCCAGTCAAATTTGATACTCCACCAAAATTATTAATGAAATTTGTGTATTCGTATACATAGTCACCATGGTTATTGGTTAAACTACTACTAATATTTTCAACAATATTTGAATTTCGTATGCTGTGAGTTGTATTTTCGTTTGGACCCCAGCTAATCCATTTTATTTGAGCACTGTTATCTGTTAAAATACATTTTTCTAAATCAAGATGTGATCCAATCTTATTGTCAAAAATCATCCCACTTACATTTTTAATAATACAATACTTAAAGTATGATTGACCGTATAAATTCATTCCATTCCAATTAGCATTTTCAGCAGCAAAAGTTATTCTATTATCAGTAGTTCCTATTGCATTTATATCTCCGTTGATAGACATAGTTATACCATCACTAAAATATAACTCTACACCTGGCTCAATTGTTAAGGTTGTATTTTCAGCCATTGCAAAATTGCCACTGACAAGGTATTCTTGATCAGCTGTCAATGTTAAATCTTCTTCATAATAACCAAATAGTAAAGTCGAGTTTTTAACATTGATTATAAATTCAACTGGATCTGAAATATATTCTTGATCTGGACCTGACCAAACTCTAAGTTTAAAACTAATATCTACATTGTTAACTACGTCATTTGCAATTGTTATTTTTAATGATTCTTGTAAGTTTTGAAGAGAAGCATAAGCAGAAATACTTCCAATTTGTATTTCATTTTCAATAATAGTAGCTTTGGTTTGGTCTTCAAACTCTGCAAACTCAATACCTACACGAACATCATCTGTTGGTCCCCAATAATTTTTTATAAGTGGCAAAATCTCAATAGTTTCACCTGGTTCCCAAAAGCCATTTCCATTTTGACCACTTATGGTATCTCTTTGAACTGAGGATATAATAGCTAATTTAGGTGTTGGCTCAACCTCTATTGCTGCTAAAAAATCTACAAAACCAGGTTGAGATGATCCTGGATTGGGTGAAGTATTAATCAAATTCCCAAAGATTAATTCTTTACTATCTTCTGGTTTTATTTGATTATACAATGCCATTGCTCCAGCAACAAGAGGAGTAGCCATTGAAGTTCCTGTAAGTGTAGCATATCCTCCATTGGGCACAGTACTCATAATTCCAGTTCCTGGAGCTGCTAATTCGTAATTTAGTAATGTTGCATATGTTGTATAAATAGGCCCATCTTGATCATAGTTAGTATAACCAAATGGTGGTCTAGGGCGGTCTTCTATACCAAGTACATAGTTATATGCTCCAGGATACATTGGAGCACAAATGATCAAGCAAGGTCCTATTTTTACTCCATTATTTCCAGCTGCACCTACAAGAAAAGATGAGTTATATGCAGTTTCAAGTGCTAATTTTAGAGTTGATGATTCTGCATAGGATCCAAAACTCATGTTTATGACGGTTGCTCCATTGCTATTTGCATATTCAACACCGGCTGCTATATTTGTAGAGTTACCCTGTCCTGAAGACTGAAAGACTTTTATCGGCATCAGCTTTACATTCCATGCCGCACCTGCTATGCCTATACCATTGTTCCCAACAGCACCTGCTATCCCTGCAACGTGTGTCCCGTGCATATTATCATCTAGGGGTGCGTTATCTAAGTTTATAAAATCCCAACCTCTTATATCATCTATATATCCATTACCATCATCATCATAACCTTCTACGCCATTAAGCTCTGCTTCATTAATCCAAATGTTCGCTTGTAAGTCTGGATGGGTATAATCTACGCCGGTATCTAAAATGGCGATTACTTGTGAGCCGTCTCCTGTGGTGTACTGCTCCCATACATCATCAATGTTGGTAGTTGTAATATTGGTTTGAGAACTGTATAACGGGTCATTTACCTCTATTACTAAAGAAGGTTCCATTTTAGCAGCCTCTTCTGCTGTGATTATATCACCCACTTCAAAATCATCAATCCCATATATGTAGTTAGGTTCTGCATATTCTACATTAGGGTCATCCTTAATCTGCTGGATTAATTGTAAAATGTTTTCTTGCTCATCACTGGTTTTTAAAACAAAGATGTTTTTCATGGTAAGTGGATCTTTTGGATTAGTCATCCCTTTAGCCATGTATACCGCTTTCATCTTTTCGCTATTTGCAATACTGGCCTCAATACCTTTTTGATGGAACATCACTTTTGAAGAGGCTACTTTGTCTTCAATACTTAGTAGTTCGCCAATATTAAAACTTGACATAGCCTTTCCGTTTTCAGCATAGGTAATCCCCGCATCTACATTGTCTTTTAGTTTTACAATTAGCTCTCCTGGTTCAAAGTTCATAAGATCTTGCTGAACAGCAGGTGGTGTTTGAGCAGAAAGAAGTACGGTAAATAGAAATAAGGAAATACAGCAAAAAATAAATTTATGTATTAGTTTCATGATATTGATTGTTTTTATGAAAAAAAAAATTATAGTCTGTTGAAAAACAGGCACCAACAAACTATTCGTTTTTTGGTTTAAAGGAAGTACACAAATCTAATAAAAAAATTCTTATATTTTTTCTAGCATTAATAGTCAGCTAGAAGAAAAAAGTTTGAGTACAGGAAAAAATAAAAAGTAGTTTGAAAATTGTGAGGCAAATACGTAAGATTAATCTAAAACAATATTCTTGAAATTAAATAAAAAAATCAAACAAGCTTAAAAATAATACAAGAATCCTTTATCTTTAGATTTTTATAATATACTAGATATTAAAATAATAACTGAAAAAAGCAGCGAAAACCGATACTTTTTTCAAAATCATAAGACATAATTAAATGATAGGAACAAAAAACATCTTGCCATCTATATTTGACAAACTACTCTCAGAAACTACACAGCAAAAAGTAGAAAAGTTAATACTTTATATTGCTATTGCTAGTTTTTTAATTCATTTATTGATTATATATGTTACCAAATTGAATGGGAGTGTCTTTTTACAGGATTCTGAATTGTTTGAAAACCCTATTTCCGCAATTTATACTCCTTTTTCTTTTATATTAATTTATGAGGTGTATCTATTAATCTATTATTTACCTAGATCATTTACCACCTACATCACCAAGCAGTACGAAATCATTACACTAATAATAATTAGAAAATTATTTAAAGATTTAGCTTCTTTAGAATTATCTACAGATTGGTTTAATATTGGAGGGGATGTTCAGTTTACCTTCGATCTTTTAGCCTCATTACTGCTCTTTTATCTAATTTTTCAATTTCAAAAACAAGGGAAACTAAAATTTCAAAAACAACAATCAATTAATTTAAACATCGCAAACTTTGTTGAAAAAAAGAAAATGATTGCAGTTATTTTGGTTCCATTATTTTTTATCATGGCATTCTATACATTGATAAACTGGTTAAATGGATTTTCTATTGATTCAAATATGGCCCCATCATTTGACACAATTAACAACCTCTTTTTTGATCAATTTTTTACAATCTTAATTTTAGTCGATGTAATCTTATTGCTAATTTCATTTTTCTACACTGACAAATTTCATAAAATTATCAGAAATTCAGGATTTGTGGTGTCTACTATCTTGATTAGAATGTCTTTTAGCACCACTGGTTTGATCAGTAATATTTTAATTGTTTCGGCTGTTGTATACGGACTAATTATCATCCTAATACACAACGAGTATGAAAAAAATAGTTTAAAAAATGGTGAGTAAAAATGACGTTTAAAAATTAAACTTAAGAGTAATTATGGGTTTAATTTGAATTAATCTTCATAATCGTCTTCGCCATCATCATTTGAGTGTGCATCAGGATCATTAATGAAACTAAATGCCTGTGCTTTTTTAGGGTTCAAAAGCATATAAGTTCCAATAGCTGTTAAGGCTGAATATTTTCCGTAGTTTCCAATCTTTTTTAGAGCTTCTATACGTGAAATTTTCTCGTGATTTGTAGTTTTTTGATTATTCATTATTATTTAGGGGAAAAAATGATATTTATTATTTAGAAATAAAATTACTATTTTTCTATTGACTTAATCGATTAAATCGATTTGATTTAGCGCGTTGCTAAACCCAGATAAACGAGGAGTAATTTAAAATAGAAGTAAGAATTAATTCTACCTATAATTTTGGTATAATAACTAACTTTTATTTATGTTTTTATTGAATACGATTATACTTGAAAAATTTGTAGGTTTTCTAATGAGTTATACATGTTTCCCTTTTTCCCAACCATACTTCCCTAAATATTGATTTCCAGAATCTACAGCTCCATTTTCTATTGAAGTTCCCATAGAATCATTCCAACGATTTAAATAACCAAAAAGAGAGATAACACCTAACATTTCTACTATTTCTCCTTCATTCCAATACTGGTATAACCTTTTTTTTATTTCTACATCTACCTTATTTGGTATTTGACTTGCAGCCAATGAGAAATCTAAAGCGACTCTTTCTGCATCAGAAAATGCAGGGTGAGTTTTATACTCCCAAATATTATCTAATTGCTCTTGACCTGCTCCGTAACGCTCTGCGGCTCTAATTGCGTGTGCTTGGCAATATCTGCACCCTGTAGCATTACTAGAAACCCATGCTATCATTCTTTTTAGAGAGGATGTTACAGTACCTTCATTTGTCATAACCGCTTTATTTAAATTAATAAATGCCTTAGAAATAGCTGGTCTTCGTTGCATGGTTAAAACAGAATTTGGACAAAACCCAAGAGTTTCATTGAAAAATTCTGAAAGTTCTTGAGTTTCTTTGTCGTGCTCTGATGATAAAGGTGTTACTAATGGCATGTTTTTAATTTTAAAAATTAAATTTCATTTTCTTTCAACAAGCTTTTAATTTCTAAAAACTATTATTAAAGGTAACCAATAATAATCTATTGTCTCAATCGTTTTTATATGACAGAACTTATCACTCTTACGCCTAAGAAAACTTTAAGTGAGAATTTAACCAAATAACTTTTCTGTAACTAAAGTGATATTAATTACCACTAAAATTGAAATAACCGCTTATCGTTCTTACCTTTAGGTAAAAAAACATCTAACGTAATTCCAATTGAAAGACCTCCATATGATGTGGCAAGAAGATCTCTCTTATCAAACCTATTACCGTATTGTCTACTGTCACTTGTTTCCTTTAAAACACCTACAATACATGCAGCGGTAATAGCTCCTAAAAAAGCTTTTGGTTTAGAACCAGTTTTCTCGAATATATACCCGTAGGCAAGACCTCCAAAAACAGTACCAGCATAGAAATGTACTTGCTTATCCTTTTCTTTCAATAATTGGGCACTTGCGCTTGTTAAACATAAGAATAGAGTAAAAAATAAAGTCAAGCATAAAAGATGAATTCTGTGTGCATAATCAATCATAATTTTTTTTTTAAATTATAAGAGGGATTAAACAAGGAGGTAAAGGGAGATGAAAATGTCAATAATAGGTTGACTAAAAAAGAGGTAAGGGAAAAATGGTAATAATAAGGAGGTATCAAGCAACCTATAAAACTAAAACCTTAGCTTTATAAAATTCATTAATTATAATTTGTTTTGATTTACTCTAGGGTGATATAATTGTTCAGCTAATTTTTCATGCAATATAAATATATTTTTATATATATTAATGTAATATTGGTTTTTTATTAAAAAAATATTTGTTTTTTAGTTTTTTAAAGTCCATTAAAACAATAAAATAGGATGAGAAGATTATTTCTCTACCTTCTGAGTAATGAGAAGTTTCCTTTTCTTTCTCTTGTGATTCCATTTCTATCGACAAGTATTATAGAGAACCAATAGTCATCAGAGGGGAGTATTTTACCGGCATAAGATCCATCCCATCCTAAAGTATCCACATCAATTTGTGCCACTACTTTCCCGAATCTATTAAAGATATTTATCTGCGCGTTAGGGAAGAAGATAGCATTGGCACCTTTAATAGCCCAAGTATCGTTTATTCCATCGTT
>Ga0209196_1003027_pt1 | contig 10406 bp, 8 predicted proteins | sample COGITO_mtgs_1105_5_FD_184801 | JGI IMG/M metagenome (GOLD analysis project Ga0209196, IMG submission 184801) | Pelagic marine microbial communities from North Sea - COGITO_mtgs_110509 (SPAdes) (version 2) | ecosystem: Environmental > Aquatic > Marine > Epipelagic ... | reverse complement strand
GGATCGATCGAAGCGGGCGAGTCGCTGATGCTGTCCACGGGTGCTTTGCTGGAGACTGAGTTTGTGGAATTGGACGATGCGTTACGCAGCACTATTATGACGGGCGGGGTGAATGCCGACTTGGAGGCTTACGTTGCAGTGGCAGCAGAAGAGGCACTCGAAGTGCGGGGTTGGCAGCAGGGAGACCGGTTTCGACCGATCGGTGCGCCAGGCACGAAGAAATTGAAAGACTGGTTTATAGACCGGCACATTCCGGTAACGGAACGAAAGTTGCTACCGCTTGTCGTATCGCAGTCAGGAGAAATTATTTGGGTGCCAGGCTTCCCACCTGCGGACACCATGAAAATCGGAACCGCAACGAAGTGGGCTCTTAGATTGACTTACCAACGAAGAAACCCAATTTGACCCGCATAAATGTCATCACAGCAAAATCCACAACAGAAGGAGCCCGCGAATAACGGCCAACCAGAGCGCTTTAACCCTAAAGTGCTTTTGATTTTTTTGGTCATTATCTCGGCTATCATTGGACTCTGGTTCGCGCAACCGGGTGCCGGTTCGAACCACGAACGCCTGACTATCAGCGAATTGGTGCAAGCCGTGAAAGATGGACAGATCGAGCCGGGCGATGGTGTCATGAAGCCCGACCCTTCGCTTGGCGAAGCTGGCTATATCGTTGCCGGTAAGATGCTGAACCCGAAGTATGATGCGAATCTCTCGGATGCGAGTGTGCCGGAAAAAGTGCAGTTTTCTGCTGAGGGCCGCTTGTTAGAGAAAGATTTTGACCTCGTGCGCGCAGTGCTCAAGGAGAGCCGCCGCAGCACCGCGTTTCAGGATATCTTGATTAGTTTCCTGCCGTTTCTGCTGATTATTGGCCTGCTTTATTTCCTCTTCGTGCGCCAATTGAAGAGCGCAGGGAAGGGTGCAATGAGCTTTGGTAAGAGTAAGGCTAAGATGCTGACGCGTGATAAGGATTCGCTGACTTTCAAAGACGTCGCAGGTTGCGACGAAGCGAAAGAAGAAGTCAGCGAAGTGGTCGACTTCCTCAAAGATCCTAAAAAATTCCAACGTATCGGTGGTCGCATCCCTAAGGGAGTGCTGATGGTCGGCCCTCCGGGCACGGGTAAGACACTGTTGGCAAAGGCTGTGGCGGGTGAAGCGGAAGTGCCGTTTTTTTCGATCAGTGGCTCGGACTTCGTCGAAATGTTTGTCGGTGTCGGGGCGGCACGTGTGCGCGATATGTTTGAGCAAGGCCGTAAGAATGCGCCTTGTATTGTATTTATTGACGAGATCGATGCTGTGGGTCGTCAACGTGGCGCAGGTGTCGGCGGTGGCAATGACGAGCGTGAGCAGACGTTGAACTCCCTTCTGGTGGAGATGGATGGTTTCGATGGGCACGAAGGTGTGATCATCATCGCCGCGACCAATCGTCCAGATGTGCTCGACTCGGCGTTGCTACGCCCTGGCCGTTTTGACCGCCAAGTCACGATTGATTTGCCTGACCTCAATGGGCGTCACGAAATCCTGTTGGTGCATGCCAAGAAGATCGCGCTTTCTGAAGAGGTGAATCTCGAGCACGTTGCGCGTAACACTCCAGGCTTCTCTGGTGCAGACCTTGCCAACCTTCTCAATGAAGGTGCTTTGATCGCGGCGCGCTATGATAAGGATGCCGTGGAAATGAACGATCTCGATGAAGCACGTGACAAGATTTCCTTTGGTCGTGAGCGTCGTAAGTTGATGGATGACGAGGATCGCAAGATCACTGCTTACCACGAAGCGGGGCATGCTCTGATTCAGGCGGTGGTGGATGATGGGCACTTGCCCGTGCACAAAGTAACGATAATACCGCGCGGTCAGAGCCTCGGCTCCACAATGTTTATGCCGAAGAAGGATTTGCTCAATCACTCCAAGCGCCGTCTATTGAATCAAATCTGCACTGGCATGGGCGGCCGTTCGGCGGAGGAAATTGTGATGGGCGACATCACCAGTGGTGCGTCCGGCGATATCCGTATGGTCACTTCGACTGCGCGCCATATGGTGTGCGATTGGGGGATGACTGACCTCGGGCCGATCGCTTTCGGTGAAAGCCAGAATCATGCCTATATGGGCACGATGGGCGCTGGCTCGAATAACTTTAGCGAAGAGACTGCACAAAAGATTGATAAAAAAATCTACGATATCGTGCAAGAGCAGTATTTGCGTTCGCTCGAAATTTTGAACGAACACCGCACTGCGCTCGATGTGATGGCCGAGGCCTTGTTGGAGCACGAAACGATCGATGGTATCCACGTGCACGAAATTCTTGAGCATGGTGAAATGCGTTCACCGATCATTAAACGCGAGATCATCGAGCCCGAAGCAGAGCCTGACGAAGACTCTAATGACGAGGTCGCGAAACAGGCTGAAGAAGATGACGACCAGGGCGACCTTGCCGGCGAAGAAGCACCTGCCCCGTCTCCTGCGTAAGGCACCACAGTTCAAATTGATTTTTCAAAAGGCTGCTTCCTGTGTCGGGGAGCAGCTTTTTTTGTGGAAAGTAGAAGCGGCATCCTGCCGCTCATTCCTCATTCCGAAAGCGAGAATACCAGCCTCATAAACTTACGACGACTTCCCCCAGGCACTCGCGCTGTCCGCATGCCCTTGGGGCCCGTCGCAGAAACGGTCACGCCATCCTCGTTCCACACCTCCAAGTCATCACTCACCTCGACCTTATAGTTCACTTGACTCCGCCCACTATAGAATCCCAGTTCCAATTGATCGCCGACAATTTCAGCCATTGGCATAGTTGTTAAACTGGGCTCATGCGGATCCATCTTCAACGCGTAAGCCGTCAAGATCGGAAGCTGGCTCCCCGGCAGCGTCTGACTCATATCCTGGTCGGGCTCGAGTCCCTTGGTAATCAGCCATTCTTTAACCGGCCTCAACACTCCAATCTCAACCGTATTGAAAACCAGACTCCCGTCTCCCTTCACGTCCCAGGTCGGAGAGGTGAATCCCTGAGCGCCTGCCAGGTAGTAGATTGTCAGTCCTTCATCGGGCGAAAATTGGGAAAATACCGATGTATCCGTCGGTGCGTTCCCTTTGAAAAGAATAGTTTTAAGAAGATTATTCCTGCCCCTGAATAAATTACCAAAGCTTTCAAGGCTGGGGCCAACAATGAGATGCTTAGCCATGTGCTGTTCGAAAGCCCTCGTCCCTATTTTCTTTAAGCCATCTGGCAGAACCAACTCGGTCGCCTCGAGGTTTGGAAACGCAAATTCCCCGATCAACTCCAACCCTGAACCAAATTCCAACTCATCAATAAACGTCCGATAGAAGGCCAAGGGACCAATGATCTTCAGGCTGTCGGGAAACGCCACCTGTTTGAGGGATCCGCAGAGTATAAAATTATTTGACCCTATGACCTCGACACCCTCGGGTATCGTCACCGAAGTCAATGAGCATTGAACAAAAGCGGCTTCGAAATCGTTTCCGCGGTAGGCGCCCGTGATCCCAGTAACCGGCTTCCCCGCGATCATCGCCGGAATCTCCACATGCCCCGAAGAATCATTGGGGAATCCTACAATCTCCACTTCGTCATCAATGACTCGATAGGTAAAATCACCTTCCTGCTCAAGAGTGTCCGACGGCAAAACAGCCACCTCATGACTCCGGTTCCCCTGCCACATCGGCTGGGTGAATCCACTCGAACTCTCCAGATAATTGACCACAAACTCACTCGCCTGATCGGCGAAAACGTTTTCTCCCATCACCGCCGGTGCGTCCCCTTTGAAGATCGCCCGCAATAATGTCCCGCCGTTTAGGGAGAGTGAAAACTCAAACCCAAAAGCGTTGTTTCCAATCGTTGTCAGCGACGCGGGAAAGGTCACTTCGGCAATTTGTGTCGACATGAAGCAGTCCTCGCCGATTTCCATCAGTCCCTCCACCAATTGCACCCGCTCCAGCACGTTGCATTTTGCAAACGCTCCATCGGAAAGCACGGCAACTCCGTTGCCCACCTCCGCACGGACCATCTGCGTACAACTTGCAAAAGCCTCCACGCCGATCGTGGTAACCGAGTCAGGAATGATAATCCCCGGGAAAAAACATCCATTGAACGCTTCTACTCCAATCTCTTCCAGCCCGTCCGGGAGCAAAAGCGGTACATCCCCAAAACCTACGGAGCTAAATTTGAAAGCCCGCGCCCCAATGCTTTTCAAGCTGTTTGGAAAGGTCACCGTAATGACGCTACTTCCGAAAAAAGAAGAATCTCCAACGGTCTCGACCCCCTCAGGAATCGCGACCGAGTTCAATTTACTCCATTTAAAAGCACCCGTCCCGGCCGTTCCGGTAATCGCAGTCACCGGCATCCCGTCGAGCTGTGCAGGAATATCGAGATGTCCGGTCTTCTCCGTTGGATAGTCTGTGATGTGAACCTCCCCATCAACGATGGTGTAAGTAAATAGGCCGGATTCCTCGCCATAGGCTCGGGTTCCGACGAGCAAAAGGAAGAAACAGGCGAAAAGGCAAGGCGTTTTGTGTGGGTAGAACATGAACCTGGGGGTTGGGCAATTAGCCGCTAGTGGCGGTGTTGGAGGGATGGGAGGGGGACGCAGTCTGGGCATGGCACACATTCCCCTCCCTTTTGGGGGCGATGAGATGAACCGCGATTGCGATTAGAGAGAGTAATTACAATGGATATACAGCAAATTCAATAGGTGATTACATCGTAAACTTATGCTTCTTTGTGTCGACAGATTTATGTGTTTCCACCTTTACTGAACCCCCTCCTACCCCGACTGACAGGCGCTCAGGACGCCGGGGGCAGAAAAGCAATTCCCTAGCAATTCCTCTGCCGCAAAGGCAAGGGCGGCATCAAGATCGCGATCTATGAGCGCTCTTGCGATGAGGCTCGCGTAATTCCGTCGAGCTTGTGGGTCTTCCACCTTCGCCGAGGCTTCGGCGAACAAGTCCGTGGGCGGCGGAGGGTTTTCGCCGGGCTTGGCGAGCCAGGCACAGAGGAAGCCGACGGCGAATGTAATCAGAGGGGTGAACCCTCACCCCCGGGCGGCTGCCGCCGCCGAAAAGCAAATTCCTATCAGTCGCATCATGAGCAAGCGGCTGGAAGCCACTTCTACTTTACCTTGCCAACTACTCGCGCTTTACGCGAGGCCTTGTCAACCAGTGCGAAGAGCTGGTCGATTTGATTGCGCTTTCGAGTGGCTTGATGGCCTTTTACTTTGATCAGGCCGAAGTCTAATACATCGGTTGCTTTGAAGTAGGCTTGGTAGAGCTCGGTGTTGCGCAGGGGCAGGCCTCGCTGCGAATGGTAGTCGTGCGCTTCGAAGCGTGCGCGGCGCCCGGCCAAGTTGATGATATTCTGTGAGTCGGTATAGATTGTCAGATGATCACAGTCCTGGGGCAGTTCGGACAGTGACCAGAGCAAGGTCTGTAGCTCGAGCTTAGTTGAAGAGGTGTCTATGAATTGCTGAACCTTTATACGCGTGCGCAGCGTCTCCATCGAGAGTGTTTGCTCTGCTGTTCGAATCAAAAGCGATGCCCCGGTGCCGGTCTTGGTTTGGGTATGCACGCTGCCGTCGGTGAGTAGGATGTAGTCACTCATTCAGGGCTTCTTGTGCCTGAATCGGCGTGCCTTGTCTATGGCTTATTGCGGTCAATGCTTAAGGTACTTGCGAAGTGGCCGACTTGCTTACTGCTTGACATGTAATCATGCTACTTTGAGTATTCAAAGTATTAAATTTGATAGAACACATTTTATTCTTTTGAGTCTCGTGATTGGTGCGTCGTTAGTAACTGGCTGCAGGCCGACCGATTCTGCATTGGCGAGTCGTACCGATCAGCGCTATCAAGTGCTGTGTACGGTTGGGATGATTACCGACATCGTACGCAATATCGCGGGCGACTACGCGCAGGTCGAGGGGATCATTGGCGAAGGGGTCGATCCACACCTTTATAAGCCGACTCGGAGTGATGTGGTAAAGCTCAGTACTGCCGATGTAGTCTTTTATAATGGTCTGTTACTTGAAGGTAAAATGACGACTGTGCTGGAGCGCGTAGCGAGTTCTGGAAAGCCAGTCAAGGCGGTGACTGAAGCGATCTTGCAGACTGCGGATTATTTGTTGCAGAAAACTGATGATTCCGAGCACACCGATCCACACGTGTGGATGGATGTACGGGGCTGGATGCAAGCCGTGCCAGTGGTGGTTGAGACGCTCTCGATTTTCGATCCAGCGCGTGCGGATATTTATGCTGCCAATGCAACGGCTTACACAAAACAGTTGGAAGCGTTAGATGCGTATGCACAGCAGGCGATTGGATCGATTCCTGAATCGAAGCGTGTATTGGTGACGGCGCACGATGCGTTTAATTATTTGGGCCGTGCGACGGGGCTTACCGTTCGCGGTATTCAAGGCGTGAGCACCGAGTCCGAGGCAGGCGTGCGTGACTTGGAGGACTTGGTTAACTTTATCGTCGAGCAGCAAATTCCAGCCGTGTTCGTCGAGACCTCTGTGGCTGACAAGAATATACGTGCCTTGGTGGAAGGTGCGAATGCACGTGGGCATGCGGTGCGGATCGGTGGCGCGTTGTTCTCGGATGCGATGGGCCAAGCCGGCACTTACGAGGGGACATACATTGGTATGATCGATAGCAATATTACCACGATCACACGCGCACTTGGTGGCGAGGCACCTGAAAAAGGCATGCAGGGCAAGTTAACTGGCGTGGTGCACTGATCTAAGTGATTTTTATATTATGAATGTAGTATCCAAACAACTCATACAGTCGACCTCAACAATTGCGCAGCAGAAATCACTGCCGCTAGTGATCCGAGATTTGACGGTGGCGTATCATCGCAAGCCTGTGGTGTGGGATATTGATTTAGAAATCCCCGAGGGGAAGTTGGTGAGTATCGTCGGCCCGAATGGTGCGGGTAAGAGTACCTTGATTAAAGCGTGTCTCGATTTGATTCCGCGCACCTCGGGCGAGGTGTCGATCTTTGGCGAGTCGTATCGCAAGGCGCGCAGGCGGGTCGGTTATGTGCCGCAGCGTGAGAGTGTGGACTGGGATTTTCCAGTCAGTGCGCTTGATGTGGTGGCGATGGGTACTTACGGCAAGCTCGGCTGGTTTCGCCGGGTGAATAAGTGCTCAAAGGCATTGGCACTGCAAGCCTTGGATCGTGTTGGGTTGGCGGACTATGCGCATCGTCAGATCAGTCAGCTTTCGGGCGGTCAGCAACAGCGCACTTTCCTAGCGCGAGCTTTGGTGCAGGATGCCGATATTTATTTTATGGATGAGCCGTTTGCTGCTGTCGATGCAGCGACCGAGCGAGCCATTGTTGAGCTGTTGAAGGAACTCCAACAACATGGAAAAACCTGCTTGGTGGTACACCACGATTTAGCCACGGTGCCTCAATATTTTGATTGGACGGTATTGTTAAACATGCGCGTCGTCGCTTCGGGGCCAACCAAGGATGTGTTTACTCAAGAGAATCTTCGCAAAACCTATGGTGGCAAACTCTCGCTGCTGAGTGAAGCAGCCGAGGAGCTGGCGAAGTCTTTGTAGGGGTGTTATGGGCTATTTGATTTTTGCTCAGGAGAGAAACGCTCCGTCGTTTCTACCGATGCCCATTGCAACTGGGCTGAAAAACGCGGCAATGACGGAGCATTGCCCTCCACCCCTCACTGCCACTTTTCACTAATCGCATGTTCGAACTGTCCGAGATCCTCGATGTTCTGTTGCTGCGTAATTACAATACGCGGCTGGTAGTTATTTGCACGATGCTACTCGGCTGTGCCTGTGGACTGATGGGTGGCTTCTTGTTATTGCGTAAGCGCTCCTTAATGGGGGATACCCTTTCACATGCGACATTACCAGGCGTGTGCCTTGCTTTCTTTATTGGCGTGATGCTGGGCGGGCAGGGCAAGTCGTTGCCGCTATTATTGTGTGGAGCTACGGTGACAGGAGTGTTGGGCTGTGCGACGGTTTTGTTTATACGCAATCACTCGCGTATTAAAGATGACGCGGCGATGGGGATTGTGCTGAGTGTCTTCTTCGGTGCGGGCGTCGTGTTATTGACGATGGTCACGAAGATGCCAGACGGTGCAGCGGCTGGGTTGGAATCATTTATTTATGGTAAGACTGCGTCGATGGTATTGAGCGATTTTAGGCTACTAGTCGTCGTGACTGTCTGTGTGCTGTTGCTCTCGGTGTTATTATTTAAAGAATTTCGTCTGCTGTGTTTCGATGAAGTCTTTGCTGCTGCGCAAGGATGGCCAGTTAAGTTCTTAGATATACTGCTCCTCGCGTTGGTCACTGCGGTGACAGTTGCGGGTTTGCAAGCGGTGGGCTTGATTCTAATTATCGCTTTTTTGATCACGCCAGCAGCAGCAGCCCGGTTTTGGACGGACCGTCTCGATCAGATGTTATGTCTCTCTGCTCTAATCGGTGGTGTCAGCGGCTGGCTGGGCGCGAGTGTGAGTGCCTTAATTCCGAATATGCCGGCGGGCGCGTTGATCGTATTAGTGGCAGCGGTTTTGTTTTTATTCAGTATGCTATTTGGCATCGAGCGAGGTGTGCTGGTTCGTTTTATCCGTCAGTTGAATTTGAAGCGCAGCGTTGGGCGTCAGCATTTGCTACGCGCGATGTATGAAATTTTGGAGGCCGATGGTCAACGCATGAATGGGATGAGTATTCGCGCGGTGCCGTTTCGTCAACTGCGCGGCCGGCGTACCTGGACTGATCGGCAATTACGACATTGCTTGCGGCGCGCGTATCATCAGGGATTGATCGATACCGTGCCTAAAAATGATGCGATTCTGTTGACCCAAGCAGGACTGGATGCGGCGGCACAGGTCACGCGTAATCACCGCCTGTGGGAATTGTATCTGATCGAGTATGCCGATGTGGCAACCAGCCGAGTCGATCGCGATGCGGATGAAGTTGAGCATGTCCTAGGCGAGAAATTGGTCGCGCTGCTTGAGGATAAATTAATTAAATTGCGGACTGCAAACGATCTCGCAGTGCCTGCGAGCCCACACCCAATCAAGCCTGGAGATTAATTAGAAATGACGTTTTTAATCACTACCCCTTTGTTTCTTCACTTGCCCATAGGGCACCCAGTTCAGTTACCCCTGCGGGGCAAACTGCAGACGGGTTACCATCTTCGCGCTACTCGCGCTTCGTCACTCTCACTCACACTAGGCGCGCAGCGCCTTACTCTCACTGCGTAGCAATGACTTGGTATTCAATCGATACATGGATCGTGGTTGTCGGCATTTTGGCGGCGGTGTCGTGCGCCCTTTTGGGCAACTTCTTAGTGCTGCGCAAAATGAGTATGATGGGCGATGCGATTAGCCATGCGGTGCTGCCGGGCTTGGCGATTGCATTCTTAATCACGGGGGCGCGTGCGAGTTTGACAATGTTTATCGGCGCGGCGGTGGTGGGCGTGTTGACGGCTGTTTTTACTCAGTGGGTGAGCCGTTTTGGCAAGGTCGACGAAGGTGCATCGATGGGAATCGTCTTTACCACCTTGTTTGCGCTGGGGCTGTTGTTGATCGTGCAAGCCGCGGATCATGTCGATCTAGATGCGAGCTGTGTGCTGTATGGTGCGATTGAGTTAACGCCGCTTGATGTCGTCTGGCGACCGCAAGTGTTTGGTTCCGTCTGGGAAGTGCCGCGGGCGGCGATCGTTTTGGCGCCAGTGTGTGTGGTCAACTTGTTGTTTGTAGTGTTGTTTTTTAAAGAACTGCGCATCTCATCCTTTGACTCGGAACTCGCCACAACGATGGGAATAAATGCCAATTTAATTCATTATATGCTGATGACTTTGGTCGGCGTTTGAAGCGGTCGGTAGTATTATTGTTATCGCGATGTTAATCGTGCCCGCTGCTGCCGCGCATCTATTAACAGATCGACTCGATTTGATGGTAATTATCAGTGTGATATTTGCAGTCATCGCGGCAGTGCTTGGGCATGTGTCGGCGATTCTGCTGCCGGGTTGGATGGGCTTCGATCCTGCGCTGGTCAATGCGACTTCGACTTCAGGCATGATGGCGGTGATGGTGGGCGTGATTTTTGCCATCGTATTGTTTTGCGCGCCGCGCCATGGGATTTTGGTGAAGAAGTTTCGTCAGTTGGATGTGGTCGCGGATTCTGAGGATACCAGTGCTTAACTGGTTTTCTGGGTCGCCTTGAGCTGTTTTCTTTGCAACTTTGCATGATGGAATTTCCCGAACACGAATCTAGTTTAAATAGACTGTGTGTGCATGGTTCCTGAGTTCGCTACCAGGGAATGGATAATCGCGGATTCTCGCTTGCAGAGTTACTTATTTAGAATAATTCTAAATAGAGTATGGCTTCAGAACTAGAGCGTAAAAATGCAGAGGATTGGGCGGCAGGTCTTGCGCGCT
>Ga0209196_1003016_pt1 | contig 10436 bp, 28 predicted proteins | sample COGITO_mtgs_1105_5_FD_184801 | JGI IMG/M metagenome (GOLD analysis project Ga0209196, IMG submission 184801) | Pelagic marine microbial communities from North Sea - COGITO_mtgs_110509 (SPAdes) (version 2) | ecosystem: Environmental > Aquatic > Marine > Epipelagic ... | reverse complement strand
TGTGTAATACTTTTCATCCTCAGGATGTTCCCTTTTCTTATAACAACTTGCAAATATTAAACTATCTGCATCTACTAATAATATCATAATATATCCTGTATTGCTCCCTCGATATACATTATTGCATTTTGACAAGTGTTATCTTCTGTTTCTCCATTTTCAATATCTTCTAAAGCATTTATGTAAATATACCTTATCTGTCTTTCTAACATAGGAAATTCTGCTATTGACTTCATACAATACCTAGCTAAGTCTCCAATATTTATAGTTGTTTTTTTCTGCTTCATAATTCTTTCAATTCTTCTTTAATTAAATCTAGATACATTTCCTGCATCTTTTTATTTTCCTTTATAACTTGGTTAATAATAAAAGGCAAGTCTTTAATTAATTGGTCTGTATTATACACCACCCATTTATCTTTCCCATATCCTATGTGAAATTCTCCGTCTGAGCAATAAAGGTGTTCTGTTTCGTGTATGTATGTAGTTTTACTGTCTGTCATATTGTGATAAATTTATTTGTAAATAGTTTCTTAAATCTGAATTTTCTTTTATTCTGAACTTGATAGTAATATCAGTTATAGCTTGGTCTTGTTCTGTTCGGTATTCGATTCTTTTCTTAACCTCATCCCATAGTGCTTGATTTACTTTCATCTTCTAGGACAATTACTTAAACGATATAATTTCTTGAATTGTGTTTCTTCTTCTGAACTTGGTTGAGGTGTATCTGCATCAGGTGTTATAATTAAATAGCTACTTGTTATGCTTCTCGACACTTCGTATGTCCTGTTGTCTTGGGTGACAATCAATAATGTGCCACCCATTTCTTTTGTATAATATGCCATCTTATTTTATTAAAGTTAAATCTAATTCGCTAGCTACATAATTAATATGCTTCTGTGTAGTTTGTGACCAATAACCTAATTGGTGTAATTTGCTTCCGTCAATTCTTGCTACTATTGTTGAATAACTCCAAACGTTATTTCCTTGAATTGATAAATTTTGCTTATACTTTGATAATTTATACATCTGTTCTGTTTTTAATTTTTAAATAATTTATTTTCCCTAACCCATATTCTTTGCCCTAAATAAGGTGGGTAAGAATAAATACAATACTGTTTTTTAACCCAACCTTTATCTGTTTCAAAACTCATACTTGTAATACCTTGAATTTCTACTTTTAATGTTTTTATATCTTCTAATTCTTCGCACCAATCCATATTAAAGTCTATTATTATTATAAATTGTTTTTGCATCCTCCATACCTTTTAAATGCTGCTTAGTAGCTAAATCATAAAGTATTTCATTTAATACTATGAATTGTTCTGTTGTTAAATCTAAATTAAGATTTCTTACATTATCAAAAGCTATTGATAAATTTGAATGTTTTGTTTCCATCTGTTCTGTTTTTTATGGGAGGTTTTACCCTCCCGTTGTTATTTATTGTATTGGTGGATAAACTTCGTCTTTTCTCATTTTAATGTAATAACTATCGTAAACCATTTGCTCTTTATCATCGGGAGATACACCCCCATTAATAAAATAACCTTTACCAAATATTTCTTCTACTTGGTAATTGTGTAAGTTTTTATCATAATCTACGACTATACAAAATTGTGGTTTACCATTATACATATTTAAGGATATACCATTTCTGTGAATTTTTTTATCATTAATGTTTTTATTGTAAACCCAAACGTGGTCTACTTTTGCGTTTAAACTTCTTTGAAATTGCTCTTGTGTTAATTTTATTGCTTTCATTTTGTTCTGTTTTTATAATTAAACTTAAACAAATATAAACAAATTATTTAATTAACAAAAAAATTTAATAAGTTTTTTTAAGAAATATTAATATTTATTATACTAGCATCGTTTTCTTCTAGTAAATAAACATCTTTAAGAAGTCTTTTTTTTGTCCACATTGTAGTATCAGGACAATATTTTTTTACAGGTATTGGCATCTGTAGGTTATTAAGCCAATATAAAAAGTTTCCTTTTGGGTCATTAACAAAGTATAATTTAATTACATCTTTATCTAATGACATCAAGGCATCATACTTGTCTTTCTCAAGCATTTTCTGTTCGTAGTAGGTTTTACGGAACTTCATTTCAATAACGCAGTCTTTTCCCTTTGGTGTTTTACCGATTGCATCGTATCTAGTGAAACCATCACCACACCATTCTAAATCCCATCCATCTAGGTTAAGCAGGAATACAACTGCCTTTTCCCACTTGTTAATCTTTTTTAATCCCATTGTCCCAAATGATATTCAAGTCTTTAATCCATTGAACTATTGTTTTTGGGTTACAAGTACAGGGTTTATAAAATCTATGCTTGTGGTACTTTGCGTGGAGTTGGCAAACCAATTCAAATTCTTCAGGGGATAGGTGCTGCTTCTTACCCATTCTGAACTTTCTCCAATCACTTCTATCTTCTTTTTCAAATTTTACCATCTTTTAATTTTTATATTGTTTAGACTTTCACGTCTTTTATCACAGTTGCATTTTGTTCCTCTGTAAGTATGGTATTTTTCTACAAGGTATTTTATCCCTGTATATTTTGTAATGTAATAAATAAAGTCCCCTAGTTTCATATTAAAATTTATTTAATTTATTAATTGGTAATACAGTAGCATTAGCTTTTATAAATTTAAACTTACCAAAATCTTTTCCTTTTGAAACAAATTCTCCATTTTTAAAAAAATCGGAACAAGAGCACCACCCAAGAATCCAAGCCTTACTATAATCATTTAATATTCTTAAAAAAATATAATAATCAGCTTGTTGTTTATGTATTCCATCAATTTTGTGAGAATTTACTGTACATAGATAATTTTCTAATGGTTTAAATTTACAACTAATAGTTTTAACTTCTAATTTTTTTTGTTTATTTGATAGTAAATCAAAGTCAAATCCATCAACATCTTTTTTAATGTTTAAAAATTTCATTATAATTCTTTCTCCAATATAACCTTCTAATATTCTTTTATTTTCAAAACCAAATTTACTAGGATTATTATTTTTAGATATATTATTATTATCAAATTTCTCAGATGCATAATCAACTATATTTTTTTCTATTATATATTCAATCATATCAATTTTTTTAGTTTTGCTTTTACCTTTCTGTATGTGTTATAAAGTGAAAAATATTCTATGAATGAGTTTCTTGAAAAGTCTGCTATGCTTTCACCCTCATTTATTATTTCAAACACTTTTCTGTCATACCAAAACATAGTATTTAATTCTGCTTTGATTTTATCGTAGGCTTTGTCATAATCAACATCACAATCTAATTTTGAGTAATTAGTGTCTTCAATATTAATCATTGTAATATTTTTGCCTTTTCTTTTTAAATCTATAAACAAAGTTTTTAAGACTTTGTAAATATAGTAGTAGTTAATATCATTATCGTAATAAATGATGTCTAAGCCATTTTCTATCTTAGGTAGTACTTTTATATACATTTCCTGTACAATGTCCTCAGCTATTGTTTTATCACATCCAAAAGAACTAACAACGTCTATCCACGTCTTATGCTTTTTTGCTAGTAATAATATAACTTCTTTATTTGACATTATTTCAATGGGTCGTATAGGTTTTCTACTATTTGTGGTAATCCAAAATCATTAACTTCAAAACTGAAAGTATCAAAAGAATATCCTCTAGACCTACCACACTTTACAGTAACCCAATCTTTATTCACAGTATTGGCTTCTAGTTGTATTACAGTTTCTGCTTTCTTTTCTAAGAAACTACCTAGATGCCCTGTACCTAGTTTTGAACTACCAAAGTTTTGATGTATAACGTTTATAATATGGCATTTGTAGATTGATGACCATTCCATTAATTTCTGAACTAATTGATTGCTTTCAGAAATATTATTAGCATCAGAACATAAGTCTGCAATTCCATCAATAATTAATAAAGATGGTGTTTTAATTTTTTCTTTTAAGTAGTAATCTATAAATTCAATTCTCATTTTATAGTCTATTGACCTTAACCCAAAGGTATGATAAATTTCTGAATTAATATTTGAGTCCATTTTATGTACTCTTTCAAATACTTTTTGGCAATGCCATAGTCCCTGCTCTGTATCAATATGTATAAGGTGACCATCTTTATTTCTATGTCCTTTTATATTACCTCCGAATGTATTTTGACCACTTAAATAGCAAGATGCTAGTAGTGATATAAAAAATGTTTTCTTTGTTTTAGGTGGTGCAGTAACTACTGATAGATTGCCAAATGTTCCAATAGGAATAGGTACTATTAAATCCCCCTCAACTTTATTAGACTTTACTACCTTTTCGCCATATGATAAAGCAACAGGAGGATAATCTATTTTTTCTTTTGAATTTACAAAGCAGTCTTGTTCTATAAACTGCATTAGCATATTGTGTTCTGTTTGTTTTTCTGTCATTTATATTCCCTTAAAGTTATAACTATTTTATAAATATATAAAAAAAAAGGTATAGATAATAAAACCTATACCCTTTTTATTAAAATTGGTTATTTTTAGAATGGTAAGTCTGCATCTGCAGTTGCTTCAACTTTAGCTTCTTCTTTTTCTGCTAAAGTAATATTTCCATCAGTCCAAACTACTTTTCCATTTCCTAAGTAATTCTTTTGAACTTTTGCATCTCGTTCTTCTTTGGTTTGGCTATCCATAAAAGCAACATTGTTTCCATATCTAGTTTCATCTTGAACTGATATTGTAAAGTTATAATAGACTGCTCCGTCTTTACCCATTATAAATTTTTCCTTTGGTAATTTGTCTACCCTAATAGACCCTGTAATAAGTGTACTCATAATTTATTTATTTAGTTATTAATTTCTTTGAATAATAATTTTCTTCTAATCCAAGCCGACTTTGGTAATCTTTCTTTTTTACATTCTTTTGTAATATAGTCAAAATCTTCTTCGGTTACTCTAATAGTTATAATTTTGTTCATACTAAGTCTTTATCTGTATTATAAAATTCTGCGTGTTCTCCACAATCAGAACAAATATCTGATTCCCATAGTGGACTTGCTCCACAACAATTTGATTCGCTCATATCTATTTCTTTTTAAAGTCATCTGATTCATCTTCTCCAAATACTCCTAGTTCATAGAAGCCTGTCAGTTTTAATACTGCTCTGCTTAATGCTCGTTTCTCTGCCATTTCAACAACATACCAACTTTGACAATTTCCATCTTTATAAGTAGTACCTTTTAAAGCACTACCAAAAGTTTCGCAAGTATAAATAGGCTTTAAGTCTAAAAATGCAGTTGCTTTTATTACTGCAAAATTAGTCTCACATTTAATTACTTTATAAGCAACCTTGATATTTTCTTTTGCTTGAATCTTTTCTATTCCTGACCTTGTGATTATAGTAAAAGTTTTTTTGTTATCACCAAATCCAATGTCTTTTGTAAATATATCTTCTGATGTTAATTCATACTTTAGATATAAGGCTTTTAATTTATCTCTGTTCATTTTATCTATTTTTAAAAATTTCTTTTGATACTTCTATTTGTGCTTCTAAAAATTCTATCTTTTTTAGTAATGCTTCTATTCTAAACTCATATTCCTCTATGATTGATTTAGATGTTTCTGTTGAATAATTTATTCCCATCAGTCTAAATTTAATAAAGTTGATTTTGCTATTTCTAATCTTTTGTAAATAGCCATTTGAGTAAATGCATCACCATTTAATACTGCGTGATGTAATTGTTCTTCTAAGGTTTTAATTTCCTTACTTAAAGTTGTCCTTTGTGTTACCATTTTAAATTATTTAAGTGTTTGTATTAATTTTAAAGTTTGTGCTTCAGTTAATCTTTCAAAGCAAAAAGTTTCGCAACAAGACAACCAAGTTTTAAATTCTCTTTTAACTTTTGCAAGTTTTTTATTAGTTTTAGTTCTTTTTAACTTTACAAATTCGTGAGTGTTTAGGCTTAATATAGCGACTTGGTGTATTTCCCTACCTATGCTTATTAAATGGTTTCCTGCTTTTAATGTTGTGTTTTCTGTAAGTTTCATTTTGTTCTGTTTTATTTATTAATATTAAACAAATATAAACAAAAAAGTTAATAAAAAAAAATAAAAGACAAAAAAAAGGATTAGAAATTAATCTAACCCCTTTTCATAGGTAACAGAACAGAACAATCAAATGTAGTCAATTACATTGAATCTACAAAGTTTTTATATCTTTTTATCATATCCTCTATTTCAAAGTTTGATAGCTTTATTATTTGTCTTGCTTTAATGCTTAATCTTTCAGCAGTTCCCTCGCCATATTTTGCATCTAGATTTACAGAAAACTTGTATTGTTCCCCATACTTAAATACATTACATCCTGCACATTGTACTTGGCAATTTATTTCATCCCACCTAGTTGAATAATGTTTTCTAGATTGAAAATGTCCATTCTGTAATTTCTTCCATTCATCTACCTTACCACAAGTAAAACAAGTTGCTTTTCCATCTACTGAATTTTTAAGTCTAATATATTGACTAAATACAGTATCTAGCTTTTTTACTAATTTACTTCTGCTTAATTTTTTATTCGATGGCATTATCTAGTATCTGTATAATGTGCCTGATTTCGCTTCGTTCAAATTTACCCTCTACCTTTCCATTATATGTTTCTAGCTTTATTGAATACATATCTTTTTCTTCTTTTTTATCTTCTTTATAAAGGTGGTTTACATCTAATTTGAATTGCATAATTTTAAAATTTTGATTAAAATATTTTTTTATGTAGAATAAAAATAATAAATTTAAATTTTTTTATTTAAACATATATTCAAATATAAATAAATATATCTAAAAATATATTAAAATTAAATATAAAATAAATATAATAATAATAATATAAAATAAATATAATAAAAATAAAGACTTAGGAATTATAATCAATAATTACTTCCCTATTGATTTAAATTTTTCAACTCCTCTACTACCAAAGTAGGCTACATAAACAGTAATTAAAAGTGATTTAAGTAAATCAATCCATTCACTTTCTACTCCAAATTCTATATTTAAAGAATCTAACAATATTAAAAATACCATTGATACAGTTAAAAATATTAATGTTAATGGTCTTGTATTTTTAGATAACCAACTATCAGAAAGATTATCTGATTCCCAACGCTTAGTAATCTCCTGTATTTCTATTGTATCGATTTTAAGCAGTTCTAAGGCTATATCTTTGTCATCATTTGATATATTACTATCTTTTTGTATTAATCCCTTAGCTTTATCTAAAATACCAACACTAGGTACTACATCACCAATTATTCCAAGTATCTTAGGTGCAATACCTTTTAAGAATTTACCAACTCTAGTTTCAGAAAATTTCTTTTTAGGCATCTATTTATTTTTATTTAGTAAATACCATTTTTGAATTGTATATCCAATTGTTATACTTAATAAAAGTATTTTTAAAGTAATATCTATATTGGTCATTGAAATTCCAAATGTTCCTGCATTTATTAATATTGTTTTGTAATCTGAAATCATTTCTTATCTATTGATTTTAACTTCTTAGAAGCCCAATTAATACCTGATGTTCCACCCCAACCTAACCAAGCAACATAGCCATTGTCTTTCCAAGGTGTGCTTTTGTTTTCAGGACTTACCTCTGAATTCTTTTTATGTCTTTGAAATGCTGACATTCTAGCAATAGTTTCTCTGCTGATATTTTCTCCCTTTGCTAATTGGTTTGCTCTAACCCACCCTGTTCTAGTCATTCCCTTAACTTCACTTCCGTATTTATCTCGCCACTTTAAAACTTTCTTAGCATTATTCTTAGCTGATTCAGGATAGTCATTGTAGGTTTCAAGGTTAATCATATTGCCTTGAAAAGATTTGTAACAAATTGCAATAGCTTGCGACTTATCGTGATACTGCATAAGTTGAGGTACACACCTCATCATATAATCCTTTTGCTTTTCTCCTATCTTTTTGTTTGGTATTGGCATATTAGTAATTTATGACCAAGTGTAATAAATACCTTGTTTTTTAGTAACTAAAACTTGTTTTCTATTTCCCTTTGATTTGTATGAAACGTGTAACCATTTTGGTTCTGCACCAAATTCCCAAATTAGTTGGTCAAAATCTAAATTGTCTTTTATGTAATGAAACATTTCTAGATTTGTCTTTCCACCCATTGATGTAATATCTATTGCATTGCCTGTTAAATGACTAGAAACTTGCGACCCTTTTATAGCTGAATTTAATTCTTTAGACCTATAAAAACTATTTACTCGTATTGGTGCTTCAACCCAATCACGCAATGGCTCAAAAACTTTTTCAGCTACTAACTTCATATTCTCAATATCTTCATCAGATGGAACATTTTTTATTCCATACTGCTTAGCATAATTTGAATGAGTAGCTTCTTTAAAAGAAATATGTTTACTTATTTTATTCGCTTTTGATTTTTTCATATTTTAAATTTTATTTTTCAACTTCCTCACCTCTTGGATAACCAAAGAATGAATGCACAGATTTATCAGCAGGATATACTTCAAAACTTCCAAAGTCTAAAGTATCAGTACTCATAATATCATAAGCCCATCCATCGTAATATACAGGAGGTGTTAGTTCGTGCCCTTGGTCATCATAAGTTGCAGGTATCTTAACTACCTTTCCTATATTAACTACTGCCTGAGTACCATTAATATACTGCATAGATGTAACACCCTCTTCGGTTACTTCTTCCCATACGCCTTGACTAACTAAATAGTCAAACCCCTCTTGTTCTGTTGGAAAATTTGTTTTGTAAATATTCATATCTTTTTATTTATTTTAACTTTTGGTTATAACTATTAGTTATTATATTATCTGTATAGTTTTTTTAATTTTCTTATCTTATTACCTTTCTTATGTAAAGATTTACTCTTGTTATTATTATAGGTGTATTTATTACTCTTAACTTGTTAATGCTTGTAATTCGCTATCGGTTAATGCTGTGTTATATACTTTTAAATCTTTAACGTTTCCGTAAAAGTATTGAGATGTGGTTGTAGTTGCTCCTGTTAAGTTTAGTCTGTTTAATACATTTGCATTAAAAGTAGTAAAACTTGAATCTACACCTATTTCAACCCCATTAACCCACAAAGCAACATCATTTGTTTTCCATTTAACTGCTACCTTTAAAAAGTTTGATGATATAGATGCAGAGGTTTTTGTTATCTCAGCAAAAGAACCACTTGCAGACCTAACAAAACAACCCACTTTGTCTGTATCTTGAAATCTTAATAAAATTCTGTTGGAATCTGTTCCGTCACTTAAAGAAATGTACCTATTACCTCCTGTTTCATTTAATGCTTTTATCTCTGCATACAATACTCCCTCTGTTGAATTTATTACTTGGTCATTAGCACCATTATTACAAACATCAGCCAACCTTGTTACTGTACTCCCTTGTGTTGGTATGTACGAAGTAGCGTATGAGCCTTCTTCTAATTGTGCTCCGTAGATGTAAAAACCACTCGTTCCATCTCCTTGATATGAATTACTACTACTATTATCTAATGTTCTAATTGCTACATTTGTTCCAGTTTGCCCGACTAATGCTAATGATGTAAAATCACATCTCCACCAACCATTATCTAATTCCGTCATTGAACCTAAACCGCCATATTGGTTACTCACAACCCCTGTTGATAAATCAAAGTCAGCACCATTCTGAAACCCACCACCAACATAATTATAAGTTTGTATTACATTTCTTTCGCCTTTTTTTGCAAAAAACGAATAAGATAAAGTCGCACCAGATGTAACCCCAATGGAAATTTTATAAATAATGTGTTCTCCATTATTCGTACCCTCAACTAACTTATAAGCATTAGTAGTTCCATCGGGCGATGTAAAACCTTGTACTTCTTTTACTGATACGTTGTCTATTGAGCCTGTGAAAGCTGAAATACCGTCAAAAATTAATTGTTCGTCCCCTAACGCTTCTATGTACTCTGTGTATGTTCCATTAGCACTTCTTATTGTACCTACAGAAACATTAGCACTTCCTAACTCTATTCTAACAGAACCACTAACGTAGTTTGATATAGTGTAAACTACTTGATACATCTTGCCTGCTACCAAGCCTGTGTTAAGTTGAGTAACTGATGTAGTCGTTGAGGAACCGTTAAGAGAACCTCCACTAATAGACCAACCCGTTCCTTTAATCCAATCACTATCTGTTGCAAAATCTCCATTAACTATTAACTCACTACCCGCAGTACTTGGGTCTCCTTGAATACTAGCACCACCCTTTGTCCAATAAGAATTAGGAAAGTCACTAGAATAAGTTATTAGATTTGTTCTTTGTGGCTCAAGTTTTAAAGCACCTTGTGTATTACCTAAAAAATCTATTCTAGGTATTCCATTGCCTACTGTTTCTATTAACCCTGCTTTGTTTACAACAGTTGCGTTACTTGCTCTTGTGAA
>Ga0209196_1003007_pt1 | contig 10449 bp, 10 predicted proteins | sample COGITO_mtgs_1105_5_FD_184801 | JGI IMG/M metagenome (GOLD analysis project Ga0209196, IMG submission 184801) | Pelagic marine microbial communities from North Sea - COGITO_mtgs_110509 (SPAdes) (version 2) | ecosystem: Environmental > Aquatic > Marine > Epipelagic ... | reverse complement strand
TAGCCAACTTTGTTAATCATCAGGCTGCCCCTGATTGAATCAGGGTGCCAGACGATCTATTTGCCACTGCGGGGACTCATTCTCCGCACGTGCATAAAGGAATCGGTCGTGAACACGCCCCTTGCCTCCCTGCCAGAATTCAATGCGTTGCGGACGAACTCGGTAGCCCCCCCAAAAACTGGGTAGCGGCACCTCGCCCCCCTTAAATTTTGCTTTCAGCTCAGCCATTTTATTTAATAACAGGGCGCGTGAATCAATCACACTAGACTGGTCCGAGACCCAAGCGCCGATCTGACTCTCACGCGGACGGGAAGCAAAGTATTTTAAAGACTCAGCTGTGCTCACTTTTTCAACTGCGCCTTCGATGCGCACCTGCCGCTCCAAGGGCAGCCACGGAAAGAGCAAAGAAACTAAGGGCACGGCTTCTATCTCCTTGGCCTTGGCACTGCTGTAGTTGGTATAGAAAACGAAACCCTCCTCATCAAAGAATTTCAACAATACCGTTCGCGAAGCTGGACAGCCATCGGACCCTACTGTGGAGAGAACCATGGCATTGGGCTCATAAATTTCTACTTCCCGAGCCTCTACAAACCATTGCTCAAACTGAACAAAAGGATCTGAGCTGAGGTCAGCACGGCGAAGCTCTCGACTTCCATACTCCTCGCGCATTGCAGCGACTTCTTCACGGCTCTTGGACATAACTCTTTCTAATCACTGAGCACCAAATACCCAATACCAAATTGACAATTTCGTTCCACTCACAAGCAAGCAACCTCATTGCCCATCGATGGCATCGTGTTTATCTGCCGCCGAGATTTTGAATGGTTTGGAAAATCGCTGTAATCATCAGGTAGGCCATCGTACCAATAAGCAATGCCATCACCACCAGAACCACGGGCATAATAAGCTCCATAATGCGCGCTAGGCTCTTGTTGAGCTCTGTATCATAGCGCTCCGCCGCCCGGCGCAAGGACTTGTCAATTTTACCCGTTTTCTCACCGACCGACACCATATCAATAAGTAGTGGCGGAAAAATCCCCGAATTAATAAGGGCGCGAGAAAACGACCTACCATCCCCCACCATATCAATCACATGATCCATGTGTTGCCGGATATGCAAATTTTGTGTCGCGTCCCGTGCGAGTTCCAACGACCGCAGTAAAGGCAAACCATTACCAACCAGATTGGCAAGTGTTTCAAGAAATTGCACATAGAAACGGGATTCGATAACTCGCCCTACGAGAGGAATTCTCAGCTTGATCCGATCCCAAGTCAGCTTGTTTACATCGGCATCTTTCCATGCCTTGAAGGCAAGCGAACTACCTATGATAACCAGTAGCATCACCAGCCACCATTCCTGAAAAAAGTCACTAGCACCTATGAGGATTTTAGCCCCAAGAGGAATTTTGCCACCAGGCGTGCTCGAAATAAGATCTGTGAGCTGTGGAATCAGTTTGGTAATAAAAATAATCCCAACACCAATACCCGCGATAATAAGAAAGGCTGGGTATATCAAAGCTAAGGTCACCTTACTTTGCAGCTGCTGCAGTGTTTTCAGATAATGGGCTTGGCGCTCGAGAATGGTATCTAATGCACCACTGGCCTCACCTGCAGCAGCCAAGCTGCAATAGAGTGGACCGAAGCTATTGCTTGTTTTTTTCAGTGCTACCGAAAAGCTACCGCCATCACACACAAATTTCCTGATCTCACTGGAAACATCTTTCAAAGAACCAAGTTCTTCTCTGTTCTCCATGGATTTTAATGCCGGCTCAAGCTGAAGACCCGCTCTGAGCATTTCACTGAGCTCTTCGGTAAACAGCACTACCTCAGCACGCTTCAGCTTAAGCAGACCTCCATCATCACGGCGGCCTGTGGAAGCGGCAGAACCTTCCTTGTTTGAGCTGACTGAGGATTGGCTCTTCTTTTCCGCTCTACTCGAGCCACTGGCAGTATTGAGTGAGAGTTTGACGGGCTGCAGGCCTCGCCGACCCAGAACCTTGAGCGCCTCGGGCCGGTCAGCAGCGGTAATCTCACCGGTGTCCAGGTCCCCGTTTTTCCCAAGTGCCTTGTAAGTGTATGTAGCCATATATTATCTCTACTGAACCGATAACAATCAGCCTATCAACAAAGTTCCGCACTCGTCACAGATATCACCTCTTCGAGTGTTGTTTCTCCCGAAAAACATTTATACCAGCCATACTCCCTCATAGGCACGTAGCCGTCACCGTAGGCCTGTTCGAGTAGCCTACGCATATCATCCCCCTTGACGATCAGGTCCTGCATTTCCTCGGTAATGAGAACAACTTCATAAATGGCAAGCCGTCCACTAAAACCTGTGCCCCTACAATGATCACAACCTACGGCATTGTAACACTGCCCATCGATGTGGTCAGGGATTTCCATCTCTATACGCTGCTGTGGGGCGAGCTCACGCGGCGTTTTACATTTAGGGCACAAGCGACGCACGAGCCGCTGTGCCAGAAAAGCCCGCACCGATGCAGATAACAGAAAAGGCTCAACCCCCATATCAGTGAGCCGGCTAATCCCACCCATTGCATCATTGGTATGCAGGGTACTAAAAACAAGGTGACCCGTAAGTGAGGCTCGAATAGCTATTTCTGCAGTTTCTAGATCACGGATTTCTCCAATCATCACAATATTTGGATCAGCACGGAGAATAGAGCGCAAACCACTCGCGAAGGTTAAGCCAATTTCGGATTTGACCGCAATCTGCATGACCCCAGGCAGCTTGTTCTCCACCGGATCTTCAATTGTCACAATGCGTGTATCCGAGGTGTTCACCTCATTGAGGAAAGAATATAAACTGGTCGATTTACCAGAACCCGTTGGCCCAGTGATCAAAACGATACCATTAGATAGCTTGAGAAGCTGTGTGATTTTCTCCTCAACAAATGGCTCAAGCGCAAGTTTAGCAATGGTGAATTTCTCTTGGTTGAGTAAGCGCAAGCTCACACTTTCACCTTCAACGGTCGGCACGGTGGCCACCCGGACATCGATGGTTTGCCCCTCAAACTGAAGGTTAATCCTGCCGTCTTGGGGCAAGCGACGCTCAGCAATGTCCAAATGCGCCATAATCTTCAGGCGGGCAATGACCGAGCTTTGCAGCGCTTTAATATTATCTGGAACGGTAACATCGACCAGCAATCCATCAATACGATAACGAATGCGCAAATTATCGTGGAGCGGCTCTACATGGATATCCGTGGCTCGCTGCTGCAGCGCCTCCCTAATGATCTGGTTGACAAATTTAACAACACTTGCCTCCTCATCATCATCGGCATCGATAACACTGGCCTCATCTGCCGACTCGAGATTGTCGTAATCAAGGTCACGCCCCTCCAAAATTTGCTCAAACGTATCTGCTCCGACACCGTAAAGTTTCCGCAATGCCTCATGAATGCGCCTACGTGATGCCATTTTCCAGACGATAGGCAGGCTGATTTGCTGTGTTGCCGCCTGCTTAGCGAGCAAGTTAAGCGGATCATAGGTCAATAACACCAGTCGCTGCTCGCCATCTTCACCCTCTGCCCCTTCGAGTTGCATCGGCAGCAGCCGATGAGCCAATGCCACACGGGGCCCACAGACAGCCCTGAGTGCGCCAATATTCTCAAAATCGGCAATGCTCGTTACCCACTCCATGCGCGATTGTTGCGCCAAAGCTGACAGATACAGCTCCTCCTCAACCACGCCAGAATCGAGGATATCATCAATGGGAGAGCGTTGCTGCTCAGCAGCTGCTTGCACAACATTGGCAAATGCCTCGAGATCTTGGCAGCCGCTCTGGCGTGCTGGTGCGATGAGTAGGTTAGTCATTCAATAATAAGCGATAGTCCTTCTAGTCCTTCCGATAAGGTTTACTATTCACTTTAATGACAGAAAGGCAATACTCCGTCTGTAAAATCAGCGCTTAATCCTTTGAGGGAAATGGAATCTCTTCGCTGGTGAATACTAAGCTTACAAAAATTCGACTTAGACAACCTCAAAATGATAGCTGAAAACCCATGAAAAAGCTCCGATAAAAATGTGAGTTAAGCCTCTATTTGCTCACCGCCAACATGAAATCCTATTTTCCTGCGTGGCGATTCAGCCTCAATTTTACGTGTATAACACAGGACTTGGAAACTAGATTGATGGCTAATAAACATGCAGGACGCGCCCTGCAGACTTCCCTCAACAACCACGCTGGAATGCCCATCCTCTCCGAGGCTATGCACCTCAACCGCATCTCCGTTTGACATTAAGGCAAAAATGGCCGGCTCTTCATCTTCCGGTAGCCCTTCACGCCATTTGGTGACCCTTATTGCTAGCCGGCGAATAAATTCACCTGATGACTCAAACCTGTGTTTTTGCTCATCAGGCATCTGTGACAAAATTTCATGAATATCGGGCATGCCCGTAGCACCTGGAAGCGTCAAATAAGGGCGGTGAATAGAATCATCATTAGGCATGCGACTAGTCTAATCGATCCAAAAAGAATTGGCACGCCTGTTTTTATAACCCGAATAAAAAGACTCGCCCAAAGCCGCCATTTCCAAGCCATTTCCCAGCCTAATCACTCCACCTTCTCTATCACCGCATAAGCATTGTGATTATGGATAGACTCAAAGTTTTCTGCCTCAACGCGATACCATATGATATTGTCTTGCGCATTGGATCGTGCCGCCACGTTGCGCACTAGATCTTCTACGAAAACAGGATTATCGTAGGCACGCTCAGTCACAGCCTTCTCGTCTGGTCGCTTCAGCAAGCTGTAAAGCTCACAACTTGCCGACGTCTCGACTAAGTCAATCAAATCTTCAATCCAGATGGGTTCTTTGAAACGGACTGAATAAGTCACTGTGCCTCGCTGGTTGTGAGCACCCCTCTCACTGATTGCTTTAGAGCAGGGGCAGAGTGTGGCCACGGGAACAATGACGGTAAGAATAAAATCGTGATTACCTTCAATGTCGGACTCGGCTTCAAAGACAACCTCGTAGTCCATCACCCCAGAGATTTGAGTAACTGGCGCAGGTTTGCTTCGAAAAAAGGGGAACCGAAACTCAACATGCGCCTTACGGGCTTCAAGCCTGCCCAATAGTTCCTCGGGAATAGCCGTCATTTCTCTTACATCGAGACAATTGCCGTGTGAATTAAGAACCTCCACAAAGCGACTCATGTGAGTGCCTTTAAAATGGTGAGGTAAATCTACCGCTAATGCAGTCGTAGCAACAGTACGCTGGGTGCTGCCATCTTTGTTGCGCACCTGCAATGGGAACCTCAGTGCTTTAACGCCAACACGGTCAATAGCGATCTGTCTATCATCCAGCTCGTTTTGAGTGTCCGTGAGCTCCTTCATCGTATGAACAGGGTAATATTGACGGTATGTTTAAAAAGAAAAAAGCCTGCCCGGATTCAGCGGACAGGCTTAAAAAGGGTTTCGTTCACCACTTAGGATTAACCAAGCAGATTGCACGCACGTGCACGCTTGACTTCACGTGTGATTTTGCGGTGGAGCTTAGCTGATACACCAGTAACACGGCGAGGGAGGATTTTTCCGGTCTCGGTGGTGAATTTGTTAAGAAGTTCTACATTTTTGTAATCAACCTCAGCTGCAGGGACGTCATGACGACGGTGCGGCATAGGACGGTTTGCTTTCCAGTAAGCGATACGGCGCTCTTTGTTCTTAGGAGTAGATATAGATGACATGGTAAATAAAGTTGGTTTGTGATGTAAATCAGCTCATCAGGATCATGTTAGCGCAGCTCGCGGTGGAGCGTGCGACGACGAAGAAAAGGGTTATACTTCACTTTTTCCAAACGTCCCGGAGTGCGGAGGCTTTTCTTATTGCGCGTGGTGCTGTAGCGGGAGGTAGGCCTACCTTCAGCTTTGGCTTCAGTGCATTCAAGGATAATGATGTCGCGTGCCATGATTGATGAGTCTATTTGTAAAATTGGGTCGCTTTTTTAGCCGTATTTACTTACCGGCCAAAGGTTGCAGGGAGGCGCAAACTAGCGATTTCCGCTGATTGGTCAAGCAGAGAATATTCAGAATAAGGTTTTTCCTCGATTTTAACGCATATTGCCGTTCGAAAAGCCAAATTCTGATTTTGCCGAGTGGCGATTGTTTCCGTGTTCCTTTTCCCAGAGGGCCTGACAACCAACTGTGTAACGAGCAAAAGGGATAGCTTCAAGGCGTTCATTGGGAATGCGTTCACCCGACATCTCACAAACACCGTAGACACCCGTCTCAGCGCGAGTGATTGCCTGTTCAACCTCACTCAGAGCATCTTGCTCCTTGGCGAGAAGATTGAGAGCGAAATCACGATCATAAGAGTCACTTCCCGCATCGCCAGTGTGCATACCTCCACCACCAGTCTCCATACCGTCGGTATTTTTGAGCGTGTCGTGGGTGACGCCATACATGGCATCGAGAATTCCGTCACGGAGATCAAGCAGTCGCTGGTGCTGTTTCTTGGCAAAGCCTCTCAAAACGACCGGCTTACTAGGAACCTTGATACGATTCACCTTTTTCGCTGCTTTCTTAACAACTACTTTTTTGGCCGCTTTCTTGGCTGCCTTTTTCGCGGGCTTCTTGGTGACCTTTTTCGCTACCTTCTTGGCTGCTTTCTTCGCTACTTTCTTGGCTGCTTTCTTCGCTACCTTCTTGGCTGCTTTCTTCACTACCTTCTTGGCTGCTTTCTTCACTACCTTCTTGGCTGCTTTCTTCGCGGGCTTCTTCGCTACCTTTTTTACTGCTTTTTTCGCCGTTTTTTTGACGACTACCTTCTTAGCGGCTTTCTTGCTTACCTTTTTAGAGGCCTTCTTCGCTACCTTTTTTACTGCTTTTTTCGCCGTTTTTTTGACGACTACCTTCTTAGCGGCTTTCTTGCTTACCTTTTTAGAGGCCTTCTTGGCTACCTTCTTGGCTACCTTCTTGGGAGCTTTAGGTGGTGCTTTTTTCGCAACCTTCTTGGTTACTTTTTTAGCTGCCCGCTTGGTGACTTTTTTTGCTGTTTTCTTTTTAGCTGCCATGGGAAATAAATCGTTGTGAAAGTTGAAACTGATTGATGGTGAGTGTTTTTGAAGATGACAAATCTGTTAATTTAAGCCTTCAGAAGTGAAGGCGGCAATGGCTATTCACTTTTGAACCGCACTACAAGCATAATTTCCAAGATTTGACACAATCACCACAATAAGCCTGCGCCCCAATATGACAAAACGTTGCTGCCAAGGCCTGAAAATTAACCAGTGAGAATTATTGAAGGGGAAAATAGCCGCCTATTTTATCGATATCGGGCTCAGCGCTCTTTGCTGGCATCACGTTTCTTCTTCTGCAACAAAATCCAAGCCTTGTCTCCATCTGAGAGATTATGGAATGGCGTCTTGCCTCTCTTTCCGTCAGGGTCAACCAATGTCACACTACCAGAATGAAAGCGGTATAACTTAGCAAAAGTTTTTTGGCCTTCTCGGTTTTCCCATAAACGATACCCCCGCTTTTCATACTTTTCACGCCATTCGTCATAATCTCGCTCTATCATAACGATGGCCTGCTTCATCCTAGCCCAATAATATTCCCCCTGCCCTTTTTTGTAGCCACGATAATTAACATATACTTCTCCCCCTGGCTTGAGCAGCGTTACCGTCGGACTTCCTTTGACCTCGTAGCGCTTAATGAGTTTCTTGATGTATTTCGACTTTCGCACACCAAGGTCGGAAGACCTCTCCTTCGATGGGATCTGCTTATCTACGCGCAAACGGATCACATGCTTCATTGCCCACGTTTCAAAATCCGTGGTCGAAAAAACCTCTTCGCTTAAGTATCGACACGTAGGGCTGTGCATCGAATCTGTAAACCAAATCAGCAAAGGTTTACCTGTCTGCCTAGACTGCTGAGTCGCCTCCGTATAACTTTGATGCCAAGATTTTTTTTCAGGGCTTTTCCATAGTTGCTCTAAACCCCCATGAATTGCTTCGTCTGGATTTTCCGGAGCCCATACAATGTCTTCTTCTGGGGTAATCCCCTTTCCTTTGAGACCGGAAACCAAACCATCGCCCCCCCCTACGCGCACAGTAACTGGATTTTCCATTCCCGCTACTCGACCTCCTGCTTGCTGATAGGCACCCATTCCGTATTGGCCTTGCTCAGGCTTTGCTCCATCACCAGAAGGCATAGAGCATGAGAACAGACTCAGCCCGCTGGCGAAAATCATGATCAAAAAGGGCAAACGCTCAAGCAGCATACCAGCATGCTTGCCAATGATAGCGGCTATGGCAATAGGTAAGTTCATTGGTGGTGAGTTCATTGAAACGCGATAGATATCACAACGAGTAAAACCTAAGCTTAAACTGCATGATTCTCAATACTTGATAAACGATCTGGAATCTTGACACCTGCAGTAACAGCAGGCGAACATATATAAACTAATGATGGATGAGTCACCCAATTTACCAATCAAGCTTCAGGGACAGCTGCTAATTGCTGACCCCTCTCTTCGAGATGGGTTTTTTAATAAAAGCGTCATTCTTCTCACTGATCATCATTATGAGGATGGAGCACACGGCCTCATCCTTAATCATCCCACCGGCCAAACTGTCGGCGAATTACTAAGTTCATCAAAATTTGCCGACCTTGCTAATATCCCCATACATTTGGGAGGACCTGTGGGCCAAGAACATTTAACCTTCTCTGCATTTTGGACGGACCAAGATGGTAATCTTAAATTTACCACGCGCATCAGTGCTGCTGATGCAATCAAACACTCTCAACAACCGGGTGCTCTGATACGTGCTTTCACCGGCTATTCAAGCTGGGAACCTGGCCAGCTTGAAGACGAACTTAAAAAACAAGCTTGGATACCTACCCTGCCAACAAGTGCTCTGCTTGCCAGTTACCATGCAGAGGATTTATGGTCAGACTTATTGAGAGGCATTTCGCCTTACCATAAAATACTGGCAGAGGCTCCTGATGATATCTTCTTGAATTGAAGCTGTTTCGATTAATATCGACGCCAAAGCGAAGGCATAAATAGCACTAGGACAGCGTAAAGCTCAAGACGCCCTAGGATCATAAGCAGTGATAAAAACACCTTAGTGACCGGAAGCAGATGGGCAAAGTTGCCCGATGGCCCGACCTCACCAAAACCAGGCCCAGTGTTTGTAAATGTGGCCAACACGGAGCCAAAGACCGTGATAAAATCGATGCCGTTCACTGACTCAAACAAAGCGACCAGAAAACAGGAAGCGATGATAATAAAGGCGTAAAGCGCTACAAAGCCAACGGTCTGAGCCCTCTCAGCATCACCCATGGCGTTACCATTTACATGCATGCGAAATACCTGATTGGGGCGAAAGGCCTTCACAATTTCAAGACGCGCGGTTTTAAGAAAAACGATAAATCGGCTTACCTTCATGCCTCCCGCCGTCGAGCCAGAGCATCCACCTATGCACATCACAACGGCAATGAGAACGATGGCGAACACAGGCCACTTGGCATAATCAACCGTAGCGTAACCCGTGGTAGAGGCCAACGAGGCAAGTGTGAAAAAGCAGTGCCTAAGAGAAGTAAAAAAGCCATCGTAATGGGAACCTGCCAAACCAAGAGTAAGAGCCAACACAGCTACGATGCATATCATAACAAAGAGCTTTCCCTCTTCCTCATCTCTGAGTCGTTTCCAGCGCTTTCTCAGAATCACCGCCCAAAGCACGAAATTGATGCTACATAGAACCATAAACAGACCGAGCCACAGCTCAATGAGCCAGCCATTACCCCAGTCCATATAATACCCTATGCTATCGTTGTGCGGGCTGAACCCAGCAGTGGAAACCACGGTAAAAGTATGGGCGATGGCATTGTAGGTTGTCAGCCCCATCAGCTTCAAGCCAATGGCACAAACGATGGAAATACAGACATAAATTTTCCACAACAACATTGCTGTGTCACGAATACGCGCCGTGCTTGCCTCGCCCGTCTGGAAAGATGACTCGTTGCAAAAAAGCGACTTTGATCCCAGCCCGAGATAGGAGAGCAACGCCACAAACAAAACCAATATACCCATGCCTCCCAACCACTGGGTAACGGCACGCCACATGAGAATCCCTCTGGGCCAGGACTCGATGTCACCACCTGCCAGTGGATCTGAACCCATCACGGTAGATCCCGATGTGGTAAATCCTGACACCGACTCAAAAAATGCATCGGCAAGATCCAGTTTAGGCTCACCCAATAAGTATGGCAGGCTGCCGACAAGACCGCATAGAAGCCATCCCAAGCCTACCACTACGATGCCTTCTCGCCGTGGCACCCGCTCTATTTTACCAATACCGCACAACATCATTACGCCTCCAAGTGCAGCCACAATGGTCGCGGAGAGAAACAATGCGCTCGCTGCAGCCTCATTACCCTCGGTCACATCGAGCTTAGCAAACAGCCCACAAGCAGCCATGGCAATGC
>Ga0209196_1002983_pt1 | contig 10502 bp, 14 predicted proteins | sample COGITO_mtgs_1105_5_FD_184801 | JGI IMG/M metagenome (GOLD analysis project Ga0209196, IMG submission 184801) | Pelagic marine microbial communities from North Sea - COGITO_mtgs_110509 (SPAdes) (version 2) | ecosystem: Environmental > Aquatic > Marine > Epipelagic ... | reverse complement strand
TTTTCTATCAGCAGCTTTATCTGTAGGCTTAACAACCTCAGCTTCTACCTCTATATCATTAACAGACTTATTAAACCCATACAACATATCTTTCTCGTAAGTCATAGTTTCTGTATAATGTTCTCCGTTATTACCATTCTGAGCTATAGCTCTCATTCTTCTTTCGTGTTCTTCTGATTCTAGCATCTCTGCGTGTTTTTCTCTTGTATTCATTATGTTATTATTTTTAGTATTTTATTTAAATGATTTATATCTTTACCCATAAGTGCGTTATATACCTCTCTCCTGATATCGCTTATAACACTATTTCTGGCTATACTACTGTTTTGGTATGTATCTGATGATTCTATTATAGCTCTAAGCTCTAAGTAATACATTTTATACTTAGGTGTTACCTCTAAGTCATTATCTACTGTTTTTAAAGCGTGTATTACGTTAGCGTGCTGCTGACCAAATAAGTCTGCTATATCTTGCAATGTTAAACCAGTAAGCTCTCTAATTATCTTGCAAGCATACATTCTAGGTCTAACTATATTAGTCTTTCTACTCTTTATTCTGCAATCTGTCTCGAAGTAATTGTTTACCTGAGTTATTGTCTCTTTCGCTATCTCGTATTGTTCCTTTGTCATATTCTTCTAGTTTGCAATAGCAACCACCAACTCTAAGTTGGCAGTCGCATATCCTTTGTTGCATATTATATTTCATCTATATTAGCTTGAGCATTCTTTAGATACTCTTCTTTATTAGCCTCGTAATCACTTAAAAGACCTTCTACAATAACTAATTCATCTAAATCTAGCTTAGATATAGTACTTATTACAGAATCTATCTTGTTTAGTATATTAGTAGTCATTTCTGGGTCTGCTTGATATACTGAGTCAAACTCTTCTCTTACTATAGGCTCTAACATACCGTTTACCCTATTTACCTGCTGTTTTAAGCTACCTTTGTAGCGATTTGTTAATACTAGCTCTTCGTTTGCTTCTAAAAGCAACTGAGACGTTAATACTGACTTTAAATAACTAATTGTTTCTTTACTTACCATTATATTCCTGTGTTTATACCGTTATCAATTACTTGTATTATGTGTCTAAATGTAGACCTTTCTTGTTCGCCAGTTACATCTGTTCCGTTTAGGAGTAGTTTGTAATGGTCTTTCTTGGTTTTTCTTAATTCAATGTTATTCATATCTTGTATATATTAATATTAATTCTGTTGGACATTCTTCGTTACTACAGGAATAGTTAGATACTACACCTTCTCCTTCGCAGCCATAATCTTCATAGGTATGGTCTCCACCCCATATTAAATCACTACCACATTCTAAACACTTATTCATTTCTACTTGCTTTTAAATTCATTACCTGTTTAAAGAACTTTCTGTCCTCTACTAAATTATCTTTTATAAACTTTTCAATTAAATAATATTCAGCCATAAACATCTCTAGTGAATACCTAATTAATTGCTCATTATCAGACCCCTTTTCTTCTATGTGTTTAAGGAAGTGATAGCTACCGTCAGTATCTGTCTCCATAAAGACTGTTACTTTACTCTTGTCATTCTCATAACTCGTTAAATCTTCTACTCGCATATTTTAGTTTAATTGTTAATACTTTGCAAACATACGAATAATTATTCACATACGCAAGTTTTTTGTTGATTATCTTTCATAAATATCTAAGTAATCCCTAGTGTCCTGTAATTCCGTCAAGTCTCTCATATATTCTGTATGTAAATCTACAGTATAGTCAAATAGCTCTGTCATAGTCCTAGAAGTTAGTTCTAATGGTGTTTCGCTTGATTTAGAGTATATTTCTACAGTAAATAAGCAATCCCAAGAAGTAAATCTTACATCTACGTCATAATTACCATTATCATACACTATATCCACTCCTTCGTGGTCTACTTCTGGGTGTATATCTCTTACTAATTCAATAATTTCTGCTTGTGTCATCTTTTTTTCTTCTTTTTAGTTAAATAATTTTTTTCTGGTATGCCTTCTATATTAGAAAACCTTGTTCTTAATTCTGCTCTAGCAAAAGACTTTCTTAGTCCGTCACTACGAACAAGTGTATCGATAGCGTTATTAATATACCTACCTGTACACTCTGTTTGAACAACCTCGTATATCTGATTAGTTCTCAGACACTTAAACTTCTTAAATGTTATTGTATTGTTTGAATCTAGTAATTCCATATGCAAATATACAAAAAATAAATGAGACTACCAAATTATTAACACATATAATTTAAAAATACGTTATCTTTATATACAAAAATAATATATGAATCAAAATTTTAACTTAAATATACCTAAGTCACTAAGAGGCATTAAATTAAAGGACTGGGTTAAGTTCATTGACGTTTACAACAAGAATAAAGACAACGAATCTAATGATTTTCTAAATAAAAAGATGTTAGAGATATTTTGTGATGTAGATTTGAAATCATTACTTAAAATACCTGTTTCTAGCTTTGATACTATTATAGCTCACTTATACGACACCTTAAATTCACAAACACCATTAGTAAACACCTTTAAAATGGTAGGTTCTGATGGAGTAGAGGTTGAGTTTGGACTAATACCAAACTTAGATAAGATGTCTTACGGAGAATGGGAAGATTTAGAGAATTATATTTGGGATAACAAGAGCTTACATAGAGCTATGGCAGTCTTATACAGACCGTTAATATGGCAAATAGGAGGTAAGTATAGAATACACGAGTATCAAGGTACAGACTTCTACGCAGACCTTATGAAAGAGATGCCAATAGATGTAGCTTTAGGTGCTAGGGTTTTTTTTTATCGTTTAGTGAAAAAATTAGGGGATTATACGATGGACTCTATACTCAGTCAATATCAGACGGAAAAGGAGAGCAACTCAGAAGTAGTTTCGGAAGAAAATGGAAAGGTTATCCAGCAATACTTGAACTTGCGCAAGGAGATGTCAGAAGAATTGACGAAGTTACAGCACTCCCCATTCATCAATGCTTAATGTACCTAGAGTACGCTAAAGAGAAAAACGAATTAGAGAATAAGTTAATAAAACAAAGTACAAGATAATGAAACACGTTTACGACATATTAGATGTATTAAGGGATGAGCTTAGAAGTAATCCTTCTGTAAATACGGTCTCCTACGGAGACATAACTGACTTAGATTTAGATAAAACGACAATGTTCCCATTGTCGCATCTACTAATCGATAGCGCATCTTACGGAGAAAGAACTATTACATTCAGAATAAAGGTGTTATGTGCTGATATAGTTGACTACAACCAATCTCCTAGTGATTTTGACGAGTTTTATGGTAATGATAACCTACACGATGTTATGAATACTCAGTTTCAGGTAATTAACTCACTTATAATGAAGTTAATGCGTGGAGACTTGTTCAACTCTAAGTTTCAGGTAACAACAACACCTGTAGCAGAGCCATTTAAAGAGAAATACGGAAATGTATTAGCAGGATGGACTACAGATATAGAAATAGAAGTACCTAACGGAATAAGTATCTGTTAATGGAGAATAAACACTTAAACGAAGCATTAAACGAAGCTGGTAAGCTAATAAAAAGCAAACTTAGGGTTGCTGCATCAGAAGATGGTTTTAAAGCGTCTGGAAGGCTAGATAAGTCTTTTGATTATAGTGTTGTAGCTAATGAATTACAGGTTAAAGCAGAAAAGTACGCAGGAGCATTGTCAGAAGGTATATCTACAGGAGGTAAAGGAAGCAAAGAGGAGTTTGAGAAGATGCAGTTAAACATTATACAATGGGCAAAGGCAAAAGGTATCAGACCTCAAGTTAGAGACAAGAAAGGTAGGTTTCAGAAAGTTACAGATAGAACTTGGAAGTCATTAGGTTATGTTTTATCAAGAAGTATAAGACGTAAAGGTATATCTAAGCGTTTTGGATACAAAGGTAGTGGCTTTATAACTCAGGTTAAAAGCTCTATGGAGAAAAAGTTAACAAGTATGATACTTGAAGGTTATAAAAAAGATTTACTAGAACAAATAAATAAATAAAAATGGGGTTAATATTAACAAGAAGTCCTTTCCATATAAGTAGAGGTACATTAGACGCTAACGCATCTGCTTTAGTAGAAGTAGGAAGAATAGATGGTGGTGCTGTAGAGGTTTTAGAGGAATATGTTTTAAATTTTAGAGATAAGTACTTTATTGACATATCTAAGCTATGTAGCTCGGCTTACACACCTAACTATTCTTTCGTAGGTGTATGGAATCAATACATAACAAGTGTTGTTGGGGAAGATAATCTCAAGTTCTATGAAAACGGATATATTACAGTAACTATTAGTGGAGAGATAAATGGAGTAGCACAAGCAGACCAAGTTAGTAACTACTTTTGTACAGATGGATATGTTTATTCTTCAGAGAAAATAGATAAAGACTTTGTGACTGAACTAGAAAACAATAGCTTCTATGCTGGTAGCTCAGATACTATATATAAGTTAGATGGCTACAACCTTAGAATACCTATATTAAACCCTAAAGAGTATGCTACAACTAGTAATGTCTATGTTTATTTTATGTATCAAGGCAGTGCTGTTTATACAGATACACTTGCTTACACAAACCTATCAACTAAAATATCTAGGTGGGGAGGTAATAGTAATATCAATGTTGACGAGATTCAAGTATCTTCAGACCACGGAGTTAAGACCATCAAGGTCAAAGAGATAGAAGAATGCAAGTATAATCCATACAGAATTACATTCAAGAATAAATATGGTGTAATGGAAGACTTATGGTTCTTTAAAAAGTCAGTATCATCTATGAGTGTTGAGGCTGAAGAGTTTAGAGCTAATCAGTTTAAACAAAGAAGTTCTGGAGGTAGAGATAGAGATGCTGGTCTTGTTAGGTCATCTAAAGAATATGGTAAAAACGGAACAGAGTCAATTACTTTAAACTCTGGATTTGTCTCAGAAGAGCTAAACGAGTCTTTTAAGCAACTTATGTTGTCTGAAGAGGTTCAACTATTAGATTCAGATAATGATGTCCTTAAAGCTGTTAAAATTAGCGATTCTTCATTAAAAATAAAGACATCAGTTAACGACAAACTTATAAACTATACAATAGAAGTAGAATTTAGTAATAACATAATAGATGACGTAATTTAATGAACTTACAACCTCAATTATATATAGATACAAGTGGTAATCCATTAGGAGAGCCTACATTTGAAAGAGTAGAGTTCTTTGATTTTGAGTCAATAGAGCTTAACTCTTCATTTCAAGACGTTAGAGACATTTCTAAAGTGTTTACAGACTATTCTAAAACATTTTCTGTTCCTGCATCTCCAACTAACAATAGGATATTTAAGCATTATTATAACTCTAATATAACCAATGGCTTTGATGCTAGAATAAAGCAAAAAGCAGAGATATACTTAAACGGAGTATTATTTAAAGTAGGTTATGCTAGATTAACTAAGGCTACACTTAAAGGTTCAAGACCTCATTCTTATAGGATAACATTCTTTGGCGCTTTAACTAAGATACAGAATGTAATAGGTGTGTCTGAGCTATCTGAGTTATCTTCTTTAGATAAATACAACCATACTTACGGTATAGACAACGTAAATAATGGTTTTAGAACAGGATTAGAGCTTTCTAGTACAGGTATGATTACAGGTGCAGGTAAAGATATAGTTTACCCATCTATTTCTGCTTCAGAGAAGTGGTTTTATGATTCTAATGGTTCTACAGCTCCTGTAGAGTTTAATCAAGGTTTTAGTGCTAATATATACGATGAGGAGGGTTTAGGTAATTATGGTATAAACTGGTTAAACCTAAAACCAGCTATAAAAGTTAAACATATCATATCTGCTATTGAAGATAAGTATTCTAGTATAGATTTCTCTGATGATTTCTTTGGTACTGCTGAGTTTGATGATTTATATATGTTACTACACAACAATAAGGGAGCTTTAGCGCCTAAGTCATCTACTAATGCAGACACTTCAACAACCTACAGAATAGGTACTAACAACACAAATTCTGACTTCTTGTTAAATAGTGGAACAGAAAGAAGACCTATGACAACCTATTGGGAAGATGTATTTCCCTACAGGGTTAGAGTTTTTCAATATCACGTTATAGTTGATGTAACTAATGTAGCTAAAAGTGGTGGTGGCACTAATCCTGTGTATGACTTAGAAATACTAGATGGAAACATTGTTATAGAAAGGTTTGTAGGATTAAATGGAGACACTCAAAAGACAGCAGTATTATGTTCAGAGAATAGAAGAGAGTGGGATAACATAAACGTTAGAGTAAGCTCTACAGAAAACGAGTTAGCAACTTTTGACTTAGAGGTTGAGCTAAAGAAGGTTAGATTTAAAGTATCCGATGCAGGAAGCGATGAATATATTTGTGATGTACAGAACTTTATAAACGATGGTGGTGTTCCTGTAACAGAATCAAGTTACTACTTCCCTAGAGTATCTGGAACTCAATCATTAGTTCAAAACATAGAAATAACAAAGAATATGCCAAAGATGAAGATAGTAGACTTCTTAACAGGTATATTTAAAGCATTCAACCTTACTGCTATAGTTGGTAGTGATGGTCAAATACAAGTAAAACCTTTAATAGACTTTTACAACACAGGAAACACTATCGATATAACCAATATGGTTGATAATAGTGAGTTAGAGGTAAATAGAATGGATTTGTTTAAGAATATAAGTTTTAACTTCTCAGAACCTAAGACTTTTGGAATAATAAACAATAATGAGTTATCTCAAACAGATTATGGTAACTTAGAGTATGAGTCTGTAGCTAACGGAACAGATGCTAGCTTAATATTTGATGGTAAAGACTATAAAGTTAAATTGCCTTTTGAGAAAATGTATTACGAGAGGTTATATGATGAAGATAATATAACAGAAAAGACTAGCTTCGGTAATGGATGGTTGGTAGATAAAGACCAAAACGAAGTTATGACTAAACCTATATTATTCTTTAATGTAGTTCAGCCTGTTGACTCGTCTAAGTTTCAATTAGGATTCTTAGGTAAACCATTAATTACTCAATACAATAGAGCTAGTAATTCAAATGCTTTAGAGTATTGGACTGGTACGGATTGGTATGTAGAGCAAGGAACGAAGAGCATTAACTTTAACGGAGAGTTTGACGAGTTTACTTTTACATTAATTGCTAGAGGGTTATTCAGAAAGTACTATAGTGATTATATATCAAGCGTATTTGACAAAAAGACCAGAGTGTTTAAGTTAAAAATGAAAGCTAGTATATCTTTCTTATTAAAGTATAAGATTAATGATACATTGTTGATGAATGGAGAGAAATTCTTAATTAACAACATAAGAACTAATTTAAACACAGGTATTACCGATATTGAGTTAATACTTAAATTCTTCTCTAGTGAAGATGCAGACCCTGTTGGAGACCCTTTAACAACACCTACAGGATTGTTTTTATTACCTACTCTTAGTAACGAGCAGTTGTCTATAGGTTGGTCATCTAATCCAAGTGGAGAGATAATTAAAGGATATAAGGTTTATCTTGACGGAGTATTAAATCAAACACTTCTTAGAGTAAATTCTTACACAATAGAAGGTTTAGACCCTAATACATCTTATGACGTACAGATATCAGCTTATGATGCTCAAGGTAACGAGTCTTCATTGACTTCAGTATTAACAGCTACTACAGGTTCTTCAGATACAGGAGCACCTACAGCACCATCTAACTTAATTGTTACTGGTTATACAGATGTATCAGTAGGTTTATCTTGGAATGCTAGTACAGATGACGTAGCTGTAACAGGTTACGAGGTTTATGTAGACGGAGTGTTAAATCAGACTGTAACAGGAACAAGTCTTAATTTATTAGGATTAACGAGCAACACAGTTTACTCACTCTATGTTAGAGCAAAAGATGCAGTACCAAACTATTCAGACATAAGTAACGAAGTAATAATAAGAACATTATGATAATAAAACAAGCATTAGAATTACTAGCTAGTAGTGACTGGCTAGTAGCAGATAAGGATATACAAATAGCAAAAGGATTGTATGAATTACCTACAACCTTTGCTGAACTAAGAATGAATAACAAACGTAAAAAACTATTGAAATAATGGCTAAAGATATAAATAATATAATTTATAAAGTACAAGTAGATGCTTCCAGTGGTAAGATAAGCATAGACGGTGTAACTAAGAGTTTTGAGCAAGCCGATAAAGCTTTCTTGAAGTTACGAAACGATATAGCTAAAGGCTTACCTAAAGCTACTAAGGAAGTGAATAATCTAAGAACTGCATCTGGTGGAGCAACTACGTCTGTGCTAGAACTTGGTAGGGTAGTTTCTGATGCACCTTATGGTATTAGAGGTATGGCAAATAACGTTTCTCAGTTAGCTTCCAATATGTTATTTACATCTCAACAGATAGACCAAACAACAGGTAAGGTAATAGGTTTTGGAGGCGTGTTAAAGGATATGGGTAAAGTATTTATGGGGCCTTTAGGTTTATTGTTCTTAATACAGGGGGCTATTGCTGCTTTAGACTATTTTAAAGGTGCTGCTACAAAGGCTAAAAAAGAATTAGAAAGCTTTAGAGTTGCTGCAGGTGGAGCAGCTGCAGACTTAAAGTCTCTATTGATAGTGATGAAAGAAGATATGCTAAGTAAAGAGGATTTAGCTGTAGTTGTTGGTAAGGTTAATGAAAAATACAAAGACCTTAATTTAAGTATAGATGAAGAGGGTAAGTTAACGAAAGAATCCATAAAACAAATAGACAACAAGATACTTTCTTTAGAGAAACTAGCTAAAGCAAACGCAATGATGTCTGCGATAGAAGAGAAGCAAAAGGAGATAATAACAGCTCAATTAAAATTACAAGAAGACACCTCCGAGAGATTGAAAAGTCTTGGTGCTAAAGATTTAAAGGATTTTGAAGAGAATAAAGACGAGCTAATAAAAGTTCAAGACGGATATTATAAAGGACAGATAGACGCAGAGAAGTTAGCTACAAAAGCAAGGATAGATTCTGCAGTAAAATCTTTTAATACTGAAAAAACAAGGGTAGAGTCGCAAATTAAAGAGCTTCTAAAACTTACTACTGATGAAGGCTTCTTTGATGATTTTTTTAACGGAAAGAGTGGAAATAAAGGGAAGAAAGCTAAAAGAGCTAAGGTAGAGTATTTTGACTTTAAATCACTAGAAGAAGGTCGTGGAAAGATTATAGCTGAGATAATGAAGACCGATGAAAAGATAGCCTTACTATCTGCTAAGGACAAAAAGAGCAGACTAATCATTCAAAGAGATTTTCACTTGAGAAGGTTAATGGCTGTAGATGGAGCTAACTCTGAGTTAATAAACACATACAAGGATTATTACGCAAAACTTATTGGAATAGAGGAAGAGGCTGAGATTACTAGAAACAGTAAAGCAGACCTTTCTTTTGGAACAGGTGGTCTTACTCTTAACGAAGTAAGAGAGAAGCAAGCTCAGATACTTGAAGTCAAACTACAGACAATGATGGAAGCTAGCCAAGCTATATCGTCATTTATAAATTCAGAGTTTCAGAGAGAGATAACTATGGAGCAAAACAAAACCAATGCAATAAATAATGAGCTGAAAGAAAGGTTAAATAACGAGAACTTATCTGCTTCAGAGAGAAAGCGTATTCAATTAAAAATATCTAAGAACGATGAAGCTATGCGTGTTAAGAAAGAGAAGTTGGAAAAGAAGGCTTTTAAAATACAAAAAGCTGCTAATATAGCTAACGCTTTAGTTTCTACTTATTCAGGAGCTTCAGCAGCTTATTTTAACTCACTAGCAAACCCTATAAATAAACTACTTCCAGATGGAGGATTAGTTAGGGCTAAAATAAACGCTGGTATTGCTGCTGCTGTTGGTCTTACTAATGTAGCTATGATAGCTAGACAGAAGTTTCAATCATCTTCAGCAGGTGCGCCTTCTGCAGGTGCTTTAGGTGGAAGTGGTGGTTCTGGTGGTGGTAACGACAGAAGTTTTAACTTTAATTTAGCAGGAGCTTCTAGGGAAAACCAACTAGCTAATACATTACAAGGTAGATTTAACCAACCATTACAAGCATACGTTGTTAGTAGAGATATAACGAATCAACAGCAGTTAGACGAAGAAATTACGAGTTCTGCAAGTTTCGGTTAAAAATAAAACGGAAATAATAAAAATACGTTAACTTATTAAATAAAAATTATGGATACAATAGAATTAATTATAGACGAACAATTAGGAGAAGAGGGCATAAACGCTATCTCTCTAGTAGAGTTTCCTGCTATAGAAGAGAACTTTGTAGCACTTAGTAAAGACCAACATAAAGTTGAGTTTAAAACTGTAGACAAAGAGAAAAGAATTATTGTAGGATTAGCATTAGTTCCAGATAAGCTCATATATCGTCGTAGAGGCGATTACGAGTATAATATAACATTCTCTAAGGAAACTGTGAGAAAAGCGTCTGAGCTATACTTAAAAC
>Ga0209196_1002977_pt1 | contig 10513 bp, 9 predicted proteins | sample COGITO_mtgs_1105_5_FD_184801 | JGI IMG/M metagenome (GOLD analysis project Ga0209196, IMG submission 184801) | Pelagic marine microbial communities from North Sea - COGITO_mtgs_110509 (SPAdes) (version 2) | ecosystem: Environmental > Aquatic > Marine > Epipelagic ... | reverse complement strand
GGTGTTGTAACATCAGGAAATCCAGATTCATTAGCAGCCCAATCAGGAAATATGATTAGGCAAATGATGTCTGAAGATGGATTCCAAGCTGATCAAGCAGGATCTCAATATCATTCTTCATTATATGCTGAATCAAATGATGAAAAAGCATTACCAATGGATGAAAAAGCAAAACCAGATTTTATGGATATCGATGGTGACGGAGATAAAGAAGAATCTATGAAAAAAGCAGGTAAAGATAAAAAATCTAGAAAACCTAAAAAAGATTCAATTGACTCTAAATTAGCTGAAATAGGTAAAGAAGCTGAAGTAGTTAAAATGGAAGCACAGTTAGAATATTTATCTAACTATATTAGTGAAAAACAAGATAGACTAACAGGAATTAATGAAGACGAAAATATGTTGGAATTAATGGATAAGTCTAAATTAAAAGAAATGGCTAGAGATATTAAGATGTTAGAGAAGAAAAAATCTCAAATGGAAAAAATATACGAAAAAACTTGTGGTAAAAGTTACTCTCAAAAAGAAGTAGTAGATGAGGTAGAAACTACTGAAGAAGTGTAACATGAGCAGAAAGCTATTAATAGAAACTCATACAATTAATTATACCCCAACTGTATTAACCGAAAGTGTTAATGCAGAAAACGGGAATATGATTGTTGAGGGGATATTAGCTACTTGTGAAGTTAAAAACGGTAACGGTAGATATTATTCTAAGGAATTATGGGAAAGAGAAATGGATAAGTATAATGAACTAATTGAACAAAGACGTTCAATGGGGGAATTAGACCACCCAGAATCTCAAATAATTAATCTACAAAATGTATCACATATTATTAGTGGTTATGAATGGGATGGAAATAATATCATAGGTAAAATAGAAATACTACCAACCCCAGCAGGTAATATATTAAAGGCACTTGTAGGTAATGGTGTAACAGTAGGTGTATCATCTCGTGGTATGGGTTCATTAGAGGAAAATAGAGAAGGTGTAATGGAAGTTCAAGATGATTTCGAATTATTATGTTGGGATTTTGTTTCAACCCCTTCCAACCCTGGTTCTTACATGCATATGATTAAAGAAGGTATGGAGGTACCAAAACATAACTACACAAAAGTAAATAGTATAATACATGAAATCCTTTGTTCAAAAGGATCATGTCCTATAACTTAATAACTTTTTCTTCGGACGCTACCGACGGATTTAAACATTAGATGCCCACTTTGGGCATCTTTTGTATTTTTGATAAAATGTCACATACGTATGACTGCAATACATCATGATTATTCTTATATGATGTCGACAATTATTATTTCTATTACGGTTCTTAATAACCGTATTTCACAAACTAAATTTTGGGATTATTATGACAAACAACAGAGATTTGTTAAAAGAAGCAATCGCCGATGCTAAATCAGTTAAAGAAACTGCCATCGCGAATGCAAAACTTGCTTTAGAAGAAGCTTTTACCCCTTATCTACAAGATCAACTATCTGCTAAATTACAGGAGATGGACGATGAAGACGATAAAGATGTAAAAGAAGAAGAAGAAGTAAAAGAAATGGATGCTCCTAGTTTTGAGAGAAAAAATTCACCCGCTGGAGATTCTTTAAAGAATCTATCACCTAAAAAAGTAGGACAATCTACTGTACAGGAAGAGGAAGAAATTAATCTTGATGAATTATTAGCAGAATTAGAATTAGATGAAGATGCTCGAACAGATGCTGAAGAAGAAGGCTACTTAGATGGTATGAAGGACGAAAAAGAGGACTTGAAAGAGGACGAACGTACGGATGCTGAAGAAGAAGGCTACGAAGATGGCATGAAGGACGAGAAAGAAGACATGGACGACGAGGAAATTGACCTTGAAGATATGTCAGAAGATGACTTAAAAGGATTCATCGAAGATGTTATTAAAGATATGGTCGCTGGTGGAGAAATTGAACCAGGTGACGAATTTGAAGAAGTTGAAGTTGAAGACGAAGACGTAGATGTTGAAGTTGAAGACGAAGACGTAGATGTAGAAATTGAACTAGACGAAGGCTACAGTAACAAAGACGGAGATAAAGATGATTCCCCAACTGAGAAAAAATCTCAAAAAGGAAGATTTGCTAAAAACGGAGATGTTTCTGAAGAATTAGAAGGTGATATTGAAGAGTATGGAAGTTCTAGAGGATACGACAGGGCAGATGCCGCTGCAGGTGGTTTAGAAAACATCATCAATTCTTTAAAGAAATTATCTAAAGCTGCAGGACCAGCTGCTAAAAAAGCTTATGCCGCTTTACAGGCATTAGGTGCAGGTGCAGGAGCAGCAATGCGTAACGAAGAAGAAGATTATGCTGAAATGGAAGAACTTAAAAAAGAACTTCAAGAAGTTAATCTTTTAAATGCTAAGTTACTTTATACTAATAAAATCTTCAAAGCAAAAAACTTATCAGAAGGTAAGAAAGTAAAAGTTTTAAAAGCATTTGACAAAGCAACGGATGTTAAACAAGCAAAAGCTATTTATGAAACATTAAACGAAGGAATTGTAAATACAATTACAAATTCTAGAATTAATGAATCAGTTAAAAAAGGTGCTGCTTCAAAAGCTAGTGGTTTAGAACCAAAAGCAACAAAACAACCAATTCTTGAATCAAATGAGGTATATGACCGTATGCGTAAGCTAGCGGGATTAATCTAAAAACAATTATTAAAATTTAAAATTAAAAAACATGAGCTTAAATTCATTATTAGAAAGCGCAAACCCATATCAGTCTATGCAGTCTGATGCGGCCAGATTATCTGGAAAATGGGCAAAAACAGGTCTACTAGAAGGTCTAGAAGGACAAAACAAAAACAATATGGGTCTTATCTTGGAAAACCAAGCTAAGCAATTAGTTGTAGAATCATCTCAAACAGGTGGTGGTGCTGCATCTTCAGGAACATTCCAATCACAAACAGCTGTTAATACAGGTGGTCAGTGGGCAGGAGTTGCTTTACCATTGGTAAGAAAAGTATTTGGTCAAATCGCAGCGAAAGAATTCGTTAGTGTTCAACCAATGAACTTACCTTCAGGTCTAGTATTTTTCTTAGACTTCCAATATGGAAGTGACAAATCACCATTCTCAGCAGGAGATTCTTTATATGGAAACCAAACGGCGGATGGTATAGACAAACCATTTGGAAATACTAACACAGGTGGATTATACGGAGCAGGTCGTTTCGGATATTCAATTAACAATTCAGCTTCAATCGCTGCTGATGCATCTGCTCCTTTAGCAGCTGCAATCTGGTCAGATTTTGACTTTGATTCTGATTATTCAGCATCAGCTGCTGCTGCAGATTACTGGAAAGTATTAGTACCAACTGCATCTTTAGATTTCGTAGATGTTGCTGGTGTTTCTGCATTCCAATTATTCTCAGGTTCTCAAGCATATGATGCTATTTCAGCTTCAGCTGGAGAGCAAGTATCAGCTTTTACAAAACTAGAAGGTGAAAATGTTGCTTTTGTAGTAGCAAAAACACAACTAGCAAACGGAGCAACTGCATTCGCAGCAGGTGATAACGTTTCTGTTGTTTACCAATTACAACCAACTGATAGATACAGAGGTGATTTTGAAGACAATAACGCAGAACCAAATGGTTTAAATTCACCAGCAATCAAAATTCCAGAAATCAATGTACAGATGAAATCATCTGCAATCGTTGCTAAAACTAGAAAATTGAAAGCAGTATGGACTCCAGAATTCGCACAAGATTTAAATGCATACCACGCATTAGATGCTGAAGCTGAATTGACTTCAATCTTAAGTGAGTATATTTCATTAGAAATTGACTTAGAGATCTTAAGTATGTTGATCGAAAATGCAGCTGCAGGAAACGAAGTATGGTCTGCTGTAAATAATAGATCTATTGTTGCTGATGGTACTAAAATGGGTGATATTTCAAACTTAGGATTTTACAATTCTCAAGGACAATGGTTCCAAACATTAGGAACTAAAATCCAAAAGTTAAGTAACATTATTCACCAGAAAACATTAAGAGGTGGTGCAAACTTCCTAGTATGTTCTCCAGCTGTAGGAACTATCCTAGAATCAATTCCAGGATTTGCTGCTGATACTGATGGTGATGCTTCTAAAGCAACTTACGCATTTGGTGTACAAAAAGTAGGTCAATTAAATGGACGTTACAAAGTATACAAAAACCCTTACATGACTGAAAACCAAATCCTATTAGGATTTAGAGGTGCTCAGTTCTTGGAAACAGGTGCTGTATTTGCTCCATACATTCCATTAATCATGACTCCGTTAATTTACGATCCAGAAACTTTCACACCACGTAAAGGTTTATTGACTCGTTATGCGAAGAAAATGGTTAGACCAGAATTTTATGGAACTATCCAAGTAAATGGTTTAAACTCTCTATAATTTAGAGAATTAAAATCAAATACATATTTAATTTAACCCGGCTTAGGCCGGGTTTTTTTATCTTTTTTTCATATGTATAATAAACAAAAAGTTATTATATGGCTTCAAAACACCACACTGACGATGTATTCGTTCAAAAAAGAAGACCCAAAAAACCCATCAAATTTAATGTACAGCTTAACGAGGAACAAAAGGTAGCTAAAGCAAAAATAATAGAATCACCAATAACGGTGCTTAGAGGAATGGCAGGGTCAGGTAAAACCTTAGTAGCAACACAAGTAGCATTAGATATGTTATTTACAAAACAAGTAGAAAAAATTATAATTACAAGACCAACAGTATCAAAAGAGGATATTGGTTTTTTACCTGGAGATATTAGAGAAAAAATGGATCCCTGGTTGGCACCTATATATCATAACTTACATATGTTATATAACCAAGACAAAATACAAAAAGAATTAGATAATGGAAACATAGAAATAGTACCCTTTGCATTTATGAGAGGTAGAACATTTCTAAAATCTTTTGTTATTGTAGATGAGGCACAAAATGTTACACATAACCAAATGGAGACAGTAATTGGAAGATTAGGAAAAGGATCTAAAATGGTAATTTGTGGGGATATGGCTCAAATTGATTTAAAAGACAAACGGGAAACAGGTTTTTCTTTTTTATCTAGAATAGAAGAAAGTGTAGGGGGATTTAGTATTTCTACCTTATTACAAAACCATAGACATGATATAGTATCACCAATACTTAAAGTTTATCAAACCTTTAGAGATTAACATATCTTTACCATATTTATAAACATATAATATATCCCAATAAGTTAAAAAATAAATTATGAATATACCTATTTGGTCAGGAACTAGCACTTTTGCTCCAGGACAAACACCTTTTGGATTTTACGACAATGACGCAGATTTTCAAGTAGATGCAAATAAAGTTGCTAATTTTTGTGCTCAAAGAATGGGGTATCCATTAGTAGATGTAGAATTACAATCTGGATCATTCTTTACAGCATTTGAAGAAGCTGTAACTACATATGGTAACGAGATTTATGCGTATAAAATACGAGATAATCAATTATCTATTGATGGGTTACCAACGGCATCACTTTTAAATAATGCACTTATAACACCAAGTTTTGAACCAATAGTTAGACTATCAGAACAGTATGGAGAAGAAGCAGGTAGTGGGGGAAATGTAAATTACTACTCAGGGTCATTTGATTTAACCTCTAGTATTCAAGACTATTCTTTTGAAACTTTTATGACATCAAGTGGTCTTACAGGATCTGAGTATATGCATGGTATAGAAGTAAAAAGAGTATTTTATGAAAACCCTTACCCCGCAGGTGCCAGATTTTTAGGAGCAAACAATGGGTTTGGTTTCGGAGGTGTAATGGCATCAGGAATAATGGGTTTAGGAGGATTTGGGGCTGAAGGAGGATATTTAATGGCTCCTTTAAATTATGATATAGCAGTTATACAACAAATCGAAATGAGTGAAACCATTCGAAGAAACCAATATTCATTTGAAATAAGAAATAATAACTTAAGAGTATTCCCTATTCCTAATTTTTCATTCAGTGCAAATAGTGAAGGTAAAATTTGGTTTGAATATATCCTTAGAGATGAAAGGATTTCTAGTGCTGTAATGCAAACACCTGGGAATGTTACTAATGTATCAAATGCCCCTTATGGTAATCCTAATTATGATCAAATTAATAGTGTAGGACGTCAGTGGATATTTGAATATACCTTAGCATTATCAAAAGAAATGTTAGGATATGTAAGAGGTAAATATAGTACAATCCCAATACCAAATTCAGATGTAACATTAAACCAATCAGATTTAATAGCAGCAGGAACAGCAGAAAAAGTAGCATTAGTAGAAAGATTAAGAACATATTTAGATGAAACTTCAAGAATGGCTTCATTAGAAAGAAGAGCAAAAGAAGGAGATTCAAAAATGCTGGAATTACAAAAGGTTCCATATACAATTTTCATAGGATAATATGGCAATGTACACCAGACAAAGGGATGTTTCTCTTATGCGAAAGTTTAATAGGGAATTGATGGGTAATATTATTACCCAACAATGTGCCTTATACCAATTTAAATTAGAAGAAACTAAGGTAAATATCTATGGCGAAGCCGCTGAAGAAAAGTATTATGATGGTCCCTTTCTATTTAATGTTTTAATAGATAGAGGAGATGAACAATACCCAGAAGCAGGAGAAGGAGTATTATTTGAACAAGGTATTAATTTTTACTTTTTTAGAGATGATTTAGTAGATGCGGATGTTGTACCACAAGTAGGAGATATTGTTTTATATGAAGAAAGATATTATGGAGTACAAAGTACAATTGCTAACCAATATTGGGGAGGTAAAAATCCACAATATCCTAATAATGATTCAGATGGAACACCAAATCCATTAAATCCTGATTTAGATCAATTTGGTAACGTAGTATCAATATTAGTATCAACATATTACATACCAGCAGATAAAGTAGCAATTTCACCTCATATAGAAAGAATGTAATGGCAAAACCTAGAAAACCTATACCAAAAAGTCAATTAACTCTAAGCACTAGTAAAAATACTGCTTTTAGAGGGATAGAAGATAGAGGAGAAGCAGGAAACCCTAATAATTCTATTACACCACCAAACCCAAATTATACGGAAACAGGTATTGATTTTAACAGATCAAACCAAATGAGTTTTAAGGATGATACTACCAAACAATACTCAGTTGGTATTAAAGATATTGATGAAGCAGTATTTTATTATTTTCAAAATGTAATAAAACCCTTTGTTTATCAAAATGGTGAACGAAGAGAAGTACCTGTAATATATGGTGCGCCTGAAAGATGGAAATCATTTCAACGTGATGGGTACTATAGAGATAAAAGTGGAGCAATTATGCTTCCTATTGTAGTAATAAAAAGGGACTCATTAACTAAAGATAGAACTGTAGCTAATAAACTAGATGCTAATATGCCTAATTTATATGGTCAATGGTCAAAAGAATTTAGTTCAAAAAACTTTTATAGTAACTTTGGTACTTTAAATAATAGAAAACCAGTTGAAAAATTTCATATAGTAGCACAACCCGATTACGTTACAATGGAATATAGCTGTATTATCCAAACTTACTATATGGAGCAGTTAAATAAAATAATAGAAGCATGTGAGTACGCTTCAGATGCTTATTGGGGTAATCCTGAAAGATTTCAATTTAGAGCTTTTATAGATACCTTTACTACCGCAACCGAATTAACTCAAGGTAAAGATAGATTGGTTACTGGTACTTTTAATATTAGACTAAGAGGATATATACTCCCAGATACAATACAGAAAGAATTAAATGCTACTAAAGTTTATAATTCTAAGGCTAAAATTACTATTACAACAGAAACAACAAATAATATCGAAGATATCGACTTTTAAATAACCTTTACATATTTATCAACAAAACAATTTATATATGAAAAATCAAAAGTTATCAAAAAAAGAGTTACAAGTATTACAAGAATATCAAAATAAAACAAATGAGGTTATTGCCGCATTAGGAGGTGTAGAACTACAAATTAGTGCGTTAAAAACCCAAAAAGAAGAAATATTAAAAGATTTTAAAGTCCTTCAAGATAACCAAGTAAAAACTGGTAAAGAATTACAAGATAAATACGGTGAAGGTAATATAAATTTAGAAAACGGAGAATTTACTCCAAAGGAATAAATTTTTGAAATACTTTTCAATATTTATAATAAAATAAAAATAAATAAACTATAGACAATGGCAGAGACAACATTAATATCTCCCGGTGTATTAACAAGAGAAAATGATTCATCCTTTATTGGGGCTAGACCTGTTACTTACGGTGCAGCGGTTATAGGACCCGCAGTAATGGGACCTGTTGGTATTCCAGTAGGAGTTTCTACTTTTTCCCAATACGAAGCAATATTTGGGGGATCAGTAGAAAGTGGATCACAACAATACACTTATTTAAATTCAATTTCAGCAAGAAATTATTTTGCTCAAGGAGGACAATCATTATTAGTAACACGTGTTGTTACAGGTTCTTTCTCTGAGGCATCAAGCTCTATAGGTAGTACTTTAACATCAGGTGCTTTAGTTAGTGGTGCTAATCAATTACTTCCTTCAATTTCTAATGGGAATGCACTAAACATTACAGGTAGTACTGGTGGAGTTGTAGTACCAAATGTCCCTGTTAACGGTGGACTTGGATCAGGCGCAATAGCTAGTATAACTCTTGCAACTCAAGTAGCATCAGCAACAACCTCATCTGTAACAAATATTACAATCACAACCCCAGGAACAGGATACGAAGTAGGAGATACAATAAACTTTACATCAGAATCTATAGGTGCTACAGAACCAGGAGGTACTAATTTAACATATGATTTAATAGCTGATGATTTACAAACAACAGCCTCTTTCGTAATTAAATCAATATCTGAAGGTGAGGTAATGAATAATTACCAAGCAATAGATTCAGCAAATGGTACATTAGATAGTGGTTCAGCATATAACCTTAGATGGGAAATAGCTTCTGTAAATACAGCTTCAGGACAATTTTCACTACTAGTAAGAAGAGGAAATGATACTTCAACACAAAAGGCTATATTAGAAACATATAACAATGTATCTTTAGACCCACAAGCATCTAATTATATTTCAAAAGTAATTGGTGACACATATGAAACTGTAGAACAAGATGGTACAGATTACTTTGTTAAAACAAATGGTAATTACCCACGAAGAAGTGCTTACATTTATGTTTCAGAAGTAGGTTTACCAACTCCTTCTTATTTTGATAATAATGGAGCAGCAAAAAGCGAATTTACTGGTAGTTTACCAAAAGTTCAATCTGGATCTTTCCAAGGTGCTGAAGGTAAAAACTTTGAAAATGGAGATGCATTATTTAATGAAAATATAAATGCAAACAACATACAAGGTATTGGAGCAAATGATTATACACAATCAATTAATTTATTAAGTAATTCAGATGATTACCAATTTAACGTAATTACAGCTCCTGGATTAAATTCACAACAACACGCATCACAAACAACAGGTTTAGTAACACTTGCACAAGGTAGAACAGATTGTATAGCAGTAATTGATATTGTACCGTATAACGCGTCAATCAACACAGTTACAACACAAGCAAGTGCTTATGATAGCTCATATGCTGCTACTTATTGGCCGTGGTTACAAACGATAGATGCCGGAACAGGACAAACAGTTTGGGCACCAGCTTCAACATACATTCCTGCAGTTTATGCATTTACAGATGCTTCATCAGACCCATGGTTTGCACCAGCAGGTTTACTTAGAGGAGCTTTAGGAAGTGTAGTAAGAGCAGAAAGAAAATTAACATCAGGTAATAGAGATACTTTATACGAAGCAAATGTAAACCCAATTGCAACATTCCCAGGAAGTGGAGTTGTAGTATTTGGACAGAAAACTTTACAGAAAAGAGCAAGTGCTTTAGATAGAGTAAATGTACGTAGATTATTAATTGCACTTAAAGGATATATCACACAAGTATCAGATAACTTAGTATTTGAACAAAATACAAATGCAACAAGAAATAACTTCTTAGCAAATGTAAACCCATACTTAGAATCAGTACAACAAAGACAAGGATTATATGCTTTTAAAGTAGTAATGGATGCTACAAATAATACACCAGACGTAATTGATAGAAATGAGCTAGTAGGTCAGATTTATTTACAACCAACTAAAACAGCTGAATTCATTATTCTAGATTTCAACGTTTTACCAACTGGAGCAACATTTCCTGAATAAAAACAATAATTATAAATATTTATAATAAAATTATATAACAATGGCAGTATTAGACCCAAACGAAATATTTTATACAGCATTTGAACCGAAACAACAAAACAGGTTTATATTGTATGTAGATGGAATCCCTTCATACCAAATTAAAGGTATGGGAGCTGTTTCATTAACTCAAGGTACAGTTCAGTTGAACCATATTAACGTTGCAAGATACGTAAAAGGTAAAACACTTTGGAACACAATTCAAATGACGTTATTTGA